>RCNB010001322.1_pt1 | contig 15638 bp, 13 predicted proteins | sample 2041321 | NCBI WGS metagenome assembly RCNB01 (sample SAMN09708232, study PRJNA481090) | Marine sediment metagenome, whole genome shotgun sequencing project. | reverse complement strand
GAACCTTTGCGGGACCGGTGAAGTAGTGGAATTCCTTTGAAAGCGCACCCGGACGGGATGTGTCCGTCAATCCCCGTTTAATTCGCTCCACAATAGTGTAAGCCGTATTTTCATCGAAATAGATCAGCAGTTCTTCAAAAACTTCCACAAAACCGGATGAAAGCGAGAGGTATACCGCCAGGCATCTCCCCGCGTAAATTTTCTCCTGGAAGGGATAAAGGTGTCCCGATTGGCGTTCAAAGTGGACTGCCAACCCCTCTTCGGCTTCCCTGTATCCTGCCGTGCCCATGGAGAAAATGCCCCACGGCAGGCAAGAACCGTTGTAAATGCGGACAGCGTGTGCATCTATCTCATGCACTAAAAGGCGTCTTACTTCCTGGTGTGCAAAAAGGGAATTCTTATTAAGATGGATTGCGCGGGAAACGCTGTCTACCCACACCTTTGTCGCCATGGAAGATACCAGCCTAATATCCATAGAAATGCCGAGTTCCCGTAAGCGGGTCTCTATTAACTTTGCAAACTCCTTTGCTGAACAGTTTTGTTCCGGAGGGGCAACATCCGACAGTTCCCTGAGAACCTTGCAAGCCTGCTGAGCATCTTCAGCGGTTGGGGCGCCGAAGATTTCAATGGCAAATTGTGTAAATCCGTCACCACCTACCGCAGCGAACATATTCTTTGTCAAGTCCAGTTCCCGCAGCTTTTCCCGGTAGATTTCAACTACCTCTTCAGGAGCATCCACGGAATCAAGAGACAAAGCCGGCTTAAAATCAGCCCATTGTGAGGAAGAGTTATTATACCTAAATACAGGAGATTTTACTCTGCGTGCCAAACGAGGGTGCAGAAAGGCTTCTCTTTCCTCAAGCAAATTTGCCGGCTTCACCGCCGAACCCAGGGTGAGCTGTTGCAGTAAGTATCTAAGTTTCGTATCTACGACGTTCATCGATTGTTTTTTCACTCATTCGGGCAAGCCCTGATTTTTCATCAGTCTGATTCATTATGAGAAATTCGAATCAGCGTTGATCAATCGGAATATAATCCGTTTTAGCAGGCCCTGTATAGATCTGGCGAGGTCGCCCCAGCTTCCATTGAGGATCATCCATGCTTTCTCTCCACTGCGAGATCCATCCTGGCAGCCTTCCGATGGCAAACATAACCGTAAACATATTGGAAGGGATTCCCATGGCGCGCAGTACTATGCCGCTGTAAAAGTCGATGTTGGGATAAAGATTGCGTTCGATGAAATAATCATCTTGTAAAGCAATTTCCTCCAGCTCTTTGGCCAGATCGAGTAGAGGATCGCTGATTTTGAGTTTTGCCAGAACAGAATCACACATTTTTTTCATGATTTTGGCGCGGGGATCATAGGCCTTGTAAACCCGGTGCCCGAAACCCATGAGCCTAAACGGGTCATTTTTGTCTTTGGCTCGTTCAATAGCTTGCTTTATATTGCCGCTTTGTTTTTTAATATCGCTCAGCATTTCAATAACAGCCTGGTTGGCACCACCGTGTAGCGGTCCCCAGAGAGCCGCAATGCCGGCCGAAATTGCTGCGTAAAGATTAACTCTCCCGCTGCCCACCAGTCTTACGGTCGAGGTCGAACAGTTCTGTTCGTGGTCGGCATGCAGAATCCAGAATACCTCTAGCGCTCTCACCAAGTCCTCATCGATCTGATAAGGCTTGACCGGTGTGTCAAACATCATGTTCAAAAAATTAGCGCAATACTTCAGATCGGGCCGGGGATAAACAACCTTGTGACCTCTCGATATCTTATATGACATGGCTGCCATAGTACGAATCTTGGAGAGAAGGCGTATAACGGTGATATTGATCTCTTCTTCAACAATCTGTAATTCAGGATAAAAACTTCTTAATGCGTTTACCATGGATGAAAGGATGCCCATGGGGTGAGAAGCCCTGGGAAAGTTCTGATAGAAAATCTGAATGTCCTCATGTACCAGAGAATTATCATTAAACAGAACCGAAACTTCGTTAAGTTCCTCTTTGGTAGGCAGTCTCCCGTTGATCAATAGATAGGTCGTCTCAATAAAACTCGATTGTTCGGCCAGCTGTTCAACCGGAATACCGCGATAACGCAAGATTCCCTTTTCACCGTCCATGAAGGTGATGGAGCTGGTACAGCTCCCGGTATTGGCATATCCAGGATCGAGTGTAATCAATCCCGTCGCCTGGCGAAGGTTCGAAATATCAATAGCCTTTTCCCCTTCAGTACCGACAACAATTGGGAATTCATATGTTTTTCCTTCAAATACAATCTTGGTATATTCAGTCATGATTCATCCTTATATATGGATCGGTTAAAAAACTTGTAACCGTTCACGGATTTTTTAAAATCATAAATTCCAAGCCCCAAAGATCAATTAAATCACAAATCTCAAGCATCAAATTACAAATAAATCTCAAATTTCAAACTCCAAATTCCAAACCGGTTCAAAGCGATTGTTTTTTTGTTTGGGATTTTGAATTTCGGTCATTGTTATTTGTTTGTTTTTTGGGATTTGTTATTTGGAATTTCCACTAACTCAATTACTCCATGAACGGATACAAAAACTTATATATACCTGAATATTGTTTTAGGGTCAACAACGAGATTAAATCATTGAAACTATAGTTTACTTGGATGCAGGTGTGTGGTAAATATTAGTAAAGTCTCATCTTGGGGTAATGAAACTCCTCTGCCTAAAATAACAAGGAGTCATCATGTCTTTTAAAGAAAATCTTTTACAGAAGATAAACATAGATAAAATGGCAAAGCAGGTGATTGCCTCCATCGGCCCCCCGGACAGCGACCGCAGGGTTGACAAGAAAATCATGCGCAGTCTTCTTGAAATGACTTCCTATACATATAAAAGAAAGCGTGATCTCGATCTTTTTATCGAGGATGTTGATGCCGAAAAAACCAGGATTCTGGTTCTGGACAATGATCTGGCTATTTACAATACTTCCGTTTATGACGTGGCCATGCGTAAAAGCCCCACGGTTAAGGAAATGATGAACCCGTTTAATGTTGTCAAGATATTAAAGGATACCGATGTAGTCATCAGTAAAAAGGAGGAATCTGTAAAAACAATTCAAAAAGAATGTATCGACAGTTTGAATCTCTCCTACGATGAATCGGACCTCGATGAAATAGCAAGAGACGGCATCGCATCCCTGGAAAGAGAATATGCAGACGGTGTTATGGAATCTATTGACCTTTTTGCCGAAATTCTGGGTTACAGCGCGCCGCCAAAACCCTTCAGGATCGGTCACCATAAGATTGTCGGGGCATTAACCAAGAAAGAGAGCGGGGAGGATATGTTCGGCCCCATGGTCCTTTACAGTATCATTCACAACACCATAAAATTGGTTGACCAGCAGATCGGGAGCTCTGACAGGGAAAAAATAGAATTTGTTCAGCAGGTTGCAGCAGGCAAGGAACAGGCTTCTTTCGAAGGATCTTCGGTTTTTCAATATCTCAAAAAAACGGCCTTATTACAGGGCCGTCTTCTTTAACTGATAAAAAAATCCCCTTTTCTGCCTCACCATTTTTATTTTTCCGTCTGCTTCCAGGACATCCAGATATTTGTTCACTTCATTGATCTGAAATCCTAAAATTTCAGACAGGTCTTTTAACGTGCACGGGCGTCTGGCAATGGTTCCCAAAATAGCAGATTCGGTGTCTGTGCGATAGGCAAGAAGCTCCTTGCGTTCAGACACATCAGCGATTATGGAAACATTTTCAAGTTGCCAGAAATCGAGTACTCGTTCAAGTTCCTGCCGGGTGGCTGCAAGAAGAGCGGAAACCGGTCCGGGTCTGTCGAGCGTATTAAGCTGGACCCGGTCCGGTTCAATTTTTTCAATGGCCTGTTTTAAAGCGGTTAATTCATGCTCGGTATCATTCATGCCGGGGACTATAAATATTTCCAGCCAAATTAGCCCGCTATATCCTTTGCGGAACCGGACTAACCCGTCAATGATTGTATCAACTTGTAAATGAGGAGATGGGCGATTTATTTTTTTGAATATCTTTTCCGTTGCAGCGTCCAGCGAAGGAATGACGACCGAAGCATCCTTAACATCCTCTCGAACCTGCTTGTCTGAAAATAATGTCCCATTTGTCAATAACGCAACAGAAATATCAGGGCTCTGATTTTCTATGAAACGTAACACATCACCAATTCTTGAATTTAAGGTCGGTTCACCTGAACCGGAAAAGGTAATATAATCCGGCTTTGGATTGTCTGCAAAATAGAAAGTAAGTTCCTCTTTAACCGCGGTAAACGGCACATACTCTTTTCGCTCCAATGTCAAATTGGTTGTACGACCGCATTCACAGTAGATACAATTTAATGTGCATGTTTTCAAGGGGACCAGGTCAACACCAAGGGAAATCCCTAACCGCCTCGAAGGAACCGGTCCGAAAAGGTATTTATATTTCATTGTTGTCAGAACTATTTCCTTGCTTTAAAACCAAATCAACTATCTCCTCTAATTCATTTATTTTGATGATATCCAGATCCTTTTTAATATCTTCCGAAATATCTTTGATGTCGGCTTCATTTTTAGCGGGAAAAACAACCGACTTCACCCCGGCCCTGTGAGCCGCTAAAACTTTTTCCTTTACTCCCCCCACAGGAAGAATTCTGCCGGTTAAAGTCAATTCTCCTGTGAGAGCAACATTTCTTTTACAGGGTCGATCTGTTATCAAAGATATAAGAGCTACCGCAATGGTCAGGCCGGCTGAAGGGCCATCCTTGGGAATTGCACCTGCCGGTACATGAATATGGATATCATACTCTTCGAACATATTGTCAGAAATATTTAATAATGCAGCATTACTTCGAATATAGCTCATTGCCGCCTGAGCAGATTCTTTCATCACATCACCCAGAGAACCGGTTAAGATAAGATTCCCTTTTCCTTTCATCTTGGCGGCCTCGATGAAAATAATCTGCCCGCCCGCCTCAGTCCATGCCAGGCCTGTTGCCACACCTATTCTTTCTTTGGCTTCAGCCACTTCAAAATAAAATTTTCTGGGACCCAGAAGGCTCTCCACCATTTCGGGAGTTATCATTTTTGGCTCGTTTTTATTTATACCGCTCAAGACTTCCCGGGCAATTTTGCGGCAAATGGACGATATCTGGCGTTTAAGATTCCTCAGTCCTGCTTCTCTTGTATATTCCCTGATGATTTTGTGGATTGCCTCTGAAGTAAAAACAGGCGGATTATCCGAAAGGCCGGCTTCTTCTATTTCTTTGGGTATTAAATAGTTAGAGGCGATTTTTTCTTTTTCTTCTTCAGTATACCCCAAAAGGGTAATAACTTCCAGCCGGTCCAGAAGCGGGCCGGGAATCAGATCAAGGGCGTTCGCGGTGGCGATAAACATAACACGTGACAAATCAAAGGGAACATCCAGATAATGATCAACAAAATTAGTATTCTGTTCAGGATCGAGAACTTCCAGCAATGCAGCGGCAGGGTCTCCTTTGAAGTCACGACCGATTTTGTCGATTTCATCAAGCATAATAACCGGGTTCTTGGTTTCAGCACGGCGAATTTCCTGGATGATTCTGCCGGGTAACGCACCGACATAGCTTTTACGATGCCCCCTTATTTCAGACTCATCTTTCATTCCGGCCAAAGACATACGTACGAATTTTCGTTCAAGACTCCGGGCAATTGACATCCCCAGAGAAGTTTTCCCGGTACCGGGTGGTCCGGCAAAACAGAGAACAGGACCTTTGGGCTCCAGCCGGACCATTTTCTTGAACAGCGCTTTCCGGATAGTCGATCTGATCTCATCAAGCTTCAATGGTTTTGTCAGGTAGTGGTATGATCCCTTTTTCATGGCCTCAATGGCCGTTGACACCGTGGCGTATCCGGTGATGATAATCACTTCCGTGGCCGGATTAATGTCCTTTGCTTTTTCCAGAACCGCCATACCATCGACTTTTCCCATTTTAAGATCAGTTACAATAACATCAAAAGCGCTTTGTTCCAGAAAATTCAGGGCTTCAACTCCGCTGGCAGCGGTATTGACCTGATAACCGTCTTTTTTAAAAACATGCTCCAAATTCCGGCGGGTAATTTTTTCATCATCCACAACCAAAATCTTATGCCGGCGGGACATCTTTAATATTCTGACTGCAAGATGTTCGAGAATCCGATCTTTAATCTGAGCCAGCCCATAATGTTCTTCGTTCAAGATTGATTCCGCCCGCTTAATATCAAGGTTGTCATCGGTCATTTTATTCCAGGGAAGACTGACCAGATAATCGATATAATTTATACCGATGGTATATTCTGCACTGGAAGGACTGGTTTTATAAAGCCTTTCTATTTCTTTAAATGCCACTTTTTCTACCTGTTCCGGCATCTTAGATTTAATGACATTTTCTTTTAATTCATCTATTTCCGATGACAATTCCTCTGTTCGGCCCTTTTCTCTTTTAAATATGCCCATGATTTGTCCTCATTCAGATTTTTCCCTTTATAAAACAGATTAAGATCAGGCACGCAACGGTTTTTTGGGGGGATAAATACAAAAACAGGAGGCGTTACAATTTGCAATACTGCAATCCTTTTCTGCAATATACCATAACCTCTTTTTTTTGTTATAAAAAATATATAGGCTTGAAAAAGCATTGCAAATTGTAACAGTTAAAACCTGATCCTTTCTCACCCCGAATACACGAATAAAACTAATAATATCAATATGATGTGGCAATATTAATAGGGTTGGCACGGAAGATGCTGTACTACATTAGCAAATAGAAAAAAACTTTAACACATTTTTCAGAGGAGGAAATCAACCATGTTTAAATTTAAAGAAACTTTCGACAGATTGATGGCAGCAATAACTTTCGCCGAAGCCGGAGAGCATGGCACCGCTCTTGATATCATGCATGACAAACCGGAAAAAAGAAGTCGGAAACGCACAGATGTACGTATCCAGCGCAGGGAGGAAACACGTCAGGATATGCGAATGTAGCAAGAATTGGTTTTTGGTCTGCAAAAGGGGACAAAAATGGAAAAAGTTTTATTGGCCATTCACGGAAATACACCTGATAGAAAGACATTTCGCTATGCGGTAGAACTTTGCAAGCGGATAAAGGCGGAATTAAAGGTTTTTCAAATTATCCGGCCGAAAAATTACAGGAAATACCTCAAAGAAATGCGAAAAAAGGCCGATCATGCCCGGATATTCATCGAGGGGTCCATGGCGGCGGCGGCTTTTGCCGAAGCCGGCGAGCATGGGACCGCAAAAGAAATTATGGCTGAGGCCTCAAAGCAAATTAATCACCTGATGTTGGAGTCGGAACAAAAAGGCGTTCGATGTCACTTTTCGATGACATCCGGCACGCCTGAAAAAGAGATTATCAATTATGTCAATTACCATCGGGATGTTGTGTTAACCATTTACGATGCTTCGATTCAAGATATAGGCCAGGCGAGTAGGATTTCAAAAAAGAAAAGAGCGCCGGCTGAAATAAAAAAGCACCTATCGGTTCCGTTGGTAGTCATTCAAAGCTAAACAACCCAATACATATGAGAAGGAGATAAAAAATGGCGGGAATTTTTGGAAGAATCAAACAAAAGTTGAGCAGGGCCGGAGATAAAATGGACAAGTACCAGGAGGCAATCACTTTTGCCGAAGCCGGTGTGTCCGATTATGCCATGGAGACAATGGCGGAGCAAAGAGTAGAGCAGGAACCCACAAGACTGCTGGTTATGGGCAGAGAAAGCGATTTTTCAAAAGAGATCATCGACTATGCTCTGGATATGGCGCAGCGGATGACTTATGAAATTCTGGCCTTAAATACCGCTCCTTTGTCCTGCGAAACATTCAAGCTGTTTTCATCTTCACGCAATCAGGTTTGTGAAGAGTTTAAGAGCATGTCTGAAAAAAGTGCCGGCCTGTTTCAGGAAGCAGCCGCTGAAAAAGGGATCCCTTTTGATCACGTGGTGATGTTCAGCGAGCCGGAAGAGGCGCTGGAATCCATCAACAGAGAGCATAAAGACATTGCTTTTGTGGTTTCGGAATCGGTGGAAGATCGTGAGGAAAGCAGAATTGAGGAAGGTGAACGACTCCGTCGTAATCTTTACGTTTATTCCATGGTGTAATTATTTGTTTGCCATTTGTTCCAATTTGAAACAACCCAAACAAATTGATGGCAGATAACCCATAACTGAAGTGAGTTAAAACCCTAACAAGCGGTCAGAAATATAATTGTTACTAAAGCAGAAGATTCTGATTTTACAAAGATTTCAGATCTTCTGCTTTTTTTTTGCCAAAACTATATTCCATATTGCAAAAAACTGAAATTTATGCATTATATGGCTTTTTTTAAAAACTGCAATATAAAGGGGGATGGAATGGATACACATTTTATTTTTGGTCTTGTACTTGTTGGCTTTGCATTCTGGCTGTGTTTTAAGTTCAGAGAAAAGAAATGACCAAGGATATAAAAAAGATTTCGAAATCCTAATGTTATGAAACAGGAAGGAATATTCAGCGATGACACTTGAAATGATTTTGACCATGATTGTACTGGGTTTTGTAATTGTATTGTTTATTTTTGAATGGGTTCGCGTCGATGTTGTGGGAATCATTATGATGGTTTTGCTTCCCCTTATCGGTCTGGTGACGCCGAAAGAAGCATTCTTAGGTTTAAGTAGTAACGCTGTCGTCTCCATCATGGCGGTGATTATCATCGGTGCCGGTCTTGACAAAACAGGGGTAATGAACAAAGTGGCCGGACCCATTGTCAAACTGGCCGGCAACAGCGAAAAGAAAGTGATTACCCTGATATCCGGCACTGTGGGAATCATCTCCAGCATGATGCAGAACATCGGCGCTGCGGCACTATTCCTTCCGGCAGCCCAGCGCATTGGTAAAAGAATGGGGGTGCCGGTGTCCCGAATTCTGATGCCCATGGGATTCTGTGCCATTATCGGCGGGACCATCACGCTGGTGGGCGCCAGTCCCACGATTCTGTTAAATGATTTGATGGTGCTCGGCGGAAAAAAGCTGGAACCCTTCGGCCTTTTCACCCAGACCCCCATCGGAATCTGCCTTCTTGCCAGTGCCATTATCTATTTTATCCTTTTCGGTAAATTTATTCTTCCGGCAGCAGAAGGCGAAGCGGAAAAGGGGGTTACGGCGTTACTGATGGAAGCCTATGAGGGGCTTGAACATACATTTGAAATTCACATTCCCGATAATTTTAAAGGTCCCAGAATGTTAGGGGACCTGGCCGTCAGGCCTAAGTTCCTGGTGACCGTGGTGGCCATCAATTTTGCATCCGACAATGAAAAAAGTTTTGTGCCGAAAAGTACCGATAATATTTCTCCGGGAGATGACATTGCCGTTATCGGGAAAGAAAAAATGGTTCAAATGCTGGTCGAAGAATACGGATGGGAAATCAAAGACGGCCTGGATATTTTCGCAGAGAGCCTGGCAGTAATTAATGCCGGAATGGCGGAAACGGTGGTTTCACCCAGGTCTGAATTGATCGGCAAAACCATGAGCCATGTCAATTTCAAAGAATTATACGGTGTAAATCCGGTGGCGCTGTTTACCGGCAATAAGATTATTTACAGCAACTTAACCCATATTCGGCTGCAAATGGGAGACACGCTTTTGTTGCAGGGGCCCTGGGAGAAATTTCACATTTTAAGAAATCAGCCACAACCTCGGGCCCTCACATTTGCCACGGCCCTTGAAGGTGAAATTATGCGCCCTGAGAAGGCCAAGTTGGCCATGGTCTGGCTGGCAGTGGCATTGACGCAAATCATTGTCTTTAAAATTCAACTTTCGGTAGCGCTGATGTCCGGCGCCCTTGGTATGATCATCACCGGTGTGCTTTCGGTAGACGAAGCTTATCGCGCTGTGGACTGGATGACGGTGTTTCTCCTGGCAGGATTGATTCCCCTTGGCATGGCTTTTGAAAAAACCGGAACCGCCGCGTTTATTGCAAAATTCGTTCTTGGAATGCTCGGCCACCCCTCTCCCATTGTGCTGCTCGCTGCAGTGGGTGTCATGACCTCTTTTTTCACCCTTGTTGTTTCCAATGTGGGCGCCACGGTTCTGCTGGTTCCACTGTGTATGAACATGGCAGTCATGGCCGGCGGTGATCCGAGAATGGCCGCGCTGGTTGTGGGACTGTCGGCGTCTAACACGTTTGTGCTGCCCACACATCAGGTTAATGCACTCATCATGAGACCCGGCGGCTATCGAACGGTGGATTACGCCAAGGCGGGTGCGGTGATGACCGTCATCTTTTTAGCAGTGGAATTGACCATTCTCTATTTCTTTTATGGGATTCAATAACCATAGTAGCCCTTGACCAGGCAATACGAAGAAAGTAAAGTTAAATAATTATGAAAATCAGTATTAGACAAAAGATCTTTCTTGCTTTTGCGATATATATGATAATTAGCGGGTTAATTTGGCTTCAAAGTTATCATAGCCATAATATTCTCAATCAAAAGATTCAGATTATCGAAAGAAAGTACGAGCTCCTTAATACTATCCTGGAAGCCCGCCGATACGAAAAAAACTATTTCTTAACATTTGACAGAAAGAATATTGATCAGACCCTTAGCTATGTAAATACAGCCGAGAACAACCTTCGTAGCATCTTGACGAAATATGGAAAATATACACTGGCCAAAAATCTCGATAAAAGGTTCATCGAACTTGAGGAGTATAAAAACGCTCTTGAAAACCTTTTGAAGATGCAAGAAAACGGACATTTAATGGCTCCGCAGGATTTTATCCAATTAATCCAAAAACAAGGGAGGAAAATTACCAGCGAGCTTGAAAAAATCGTAAAAAAAGAGAGTGAATTTACCCGGGATTTGATCGGAAAATCCAGGATGATCCATCTAATCGCTTTGGCTCCTGTTTTTGTCCTGTCTATTTTAGTTGCTCTTTTTTTAATCTTTAATGTGGACCGTCCTCTAAAAACCATTGGAAATGCCATTATAAAAATATCCAGAGGGGATTTTGAAAACATACCGGAGATAAAAACCGGCGACGAATTTGAATCTCTGGTGACCAGTCTCAATAGTATGATCAAAGAACTGAACAAACGGAACAAAGAGTTGGTGCAGGCCCAAAAACTGGCTTCTCTGGGGAGATTGACCTCGGGTGTGGCTCATGAACTGAACAACCCGCTTAATAATATTTCCACTTCAGTTCAAATATTGGTTGAAGAGCTGGAAGACGACGATCTTGAATATAAAAAAGAGCTTTTAATCGGTGCGGAAAAAGAGGTGGAAAGAAGTAAGGAAATCGTTAAATCACTGCTGGAATTTGCAAGGGAGAGGTCTCTTACTTTAAAACAGGCTTATTTTAAGGATCTGGTTAACAATGCAATCAAACGGGTTAAATCACAGGTACCGGATAATATAACTCTTAAAGCGGAAGTTCCCGACGATATACAGGCCACTGTCGGTCCTTTGGGAATTGAACGAGTTTTAATCAATCTAATCGTAAATGCCGTTCAGGCCATGAAAAATGGCGGGGACGTTACCATCAAGGCATGTAAACAGGAAAGTAACAGCGGGTTTTGTTTCCAGGTTATAGATACGGGGGAAGGTATCCCAGAAGAAATTATTCCAAAGATTTTCGACCCCTTTTTCACCACAAAAGAAGTCGGTAAAGGTACCGGTCTGGGGCTTTCCATTATATACGGCATTATTGAACAACACGGTGGCAAAATTAAAGTCTCCAGTGAACCAGGAAAAGGAACAACATTTACCTGCTTTTTACCTTTCGATCAGCCTGAATAAGGAACCATTAGATATTCGTAATCTCTTATTTTAAATATTGTCCAGTTAAATAGGACGCAGATTTTCGCAGATATACACAGAGAATATTGTTGTTTTACAATTTAAGAATCTTGATAATCTGTGTCCATCTGTGTCCAAAAAAGGAAATTCTTATACTATCCAGTTAATTACTTAGTGTCCATCCATAAATGAGGATTTTTGTTCAAGATCAAGGCATGCGAAAAAAATAACCGCAGGCATATAGTTGATATTTCGAGGATTATTTTTTGAGCATAACGCAGATATTGGGCAAAAAGACCATTTATGGATGGACACTACTTAACATAGTCCGGATTAAATGATGACCGTGGAGAAGAATAAAGAAATCATTCTTGTTGTGGAAGATGAGGATATCGCTCGTAAAAATCTCGAACATATCCTCATAAAAACAGGATATGAAGTCATCTCCGTAAACAATGGGAAAAAAGCCCTCGATTTGCTTCAATCAACAGGCATTGATCTGGTCATCACTGATCTGAAAATGGAGCAAGTGGATGGGATGCAGGTGTTACGGAAAACAAAAGAACTTCAACCCTACACCGAAGTAATCATGATTACCGGCTATGCCACCGTGGATTCATCCGTCGAGGCGATGCATCAAGGAGCTTATTACTATATCGCAAAACCGTATAAAATCGGAGAAGTCCGCAAAATTGCCAAAGAGGCGCTTTTAAAACGCCGACTCCAGCTTGAAAACCTTGAACTTAAGGATACACTCAAAAAGTACCAACAAATTTCTTCTATAGTGGGCCAGAGCAAAACAATGATAGAGGTCCAGAAAACCATCAATCAGATTGCCCCCTCTGACATTAATGTTCTAATACTTGGAGAAAGCGGAACCGGCAAGGAACTGGTAGCCAGGTCAATCCACCAGCTTAGTCTTCGTTTCGAAAAAAAATTTATAGCCTTTAATTGTGGCTCCTTCACAGAAGATTTGATGGCTAATGAGCTTTTCGGCCATGAAAAGGATGCATTTACCGGCGCTACTAAAGCAAAAGCAGGTCTGATTAAAGTGGCGGACGGCGGAAGTGTTTTTCTGGACGAAATCGGGGATATGCCGTTGACCATGCAGGTAAAACTGTTGCGTGTGATTCAGGAAAAAGAGATTTTGCCGGTTGGCGGAGAAGAACCGATTTCCGTTGATGTCCGCTTCATCGCCGCTACTCATCGCGATCTCAAGGAGGATGTGGAAAAAGGCCATTTTCGACAGGATCTGTTTTATCGTCTCAATGTGATTACAATAAAACTTCCCTCTCTATCCAATCGTGACGGTGATATTCCGCTGCTGGCATATCATTTTCTAACTCAAAAATGTAAGGCCATGAAAAAGGATGTTGAAAGTATTACCAGAGAATCCATGGAATTACTCTGTCAATACACCTGGCCGGGAAATATCAGAGAACTGGAGAATGTCATCGAAAGAGCTGTGGCTCTGGCAAGCGTGCCGGAGATGCAGGTGGGCGATCTTCCGGAATATATTCGCAATCTTTCGGTTGAAACATATCGCCGGCATGATTCCGAGTTTCCCACTTTGGAGGAACAGGAGAAAAACTACATTAAGTGGGTACTTGATAAATGCAACGGTAACAAAACCAAGGCGGCGAAAATAATGGGCATTGACCGGGTATCACTCTGGCGCAAAATGAAACGGTTTGAGATCGATTCATCAGAATAATAACTCGATATTTTATGAAAAATGACAAACAAAGAGACCTTTGAAAAACGTATATTTTTGTTCGAGTTAAAGGAAGGTGAAAATTTTAACCACAGGAATACATTGAGTATTTCGAGGATTAAAATTTGAGCCTGATGCAGAAATCGGGCCAAAAGGGGCGTTTTGCAAAGGTCTCACAAAATAACCAATCAGGCTAATGCCCCACGGTAAGAATTCCACTGGCAGCGGCGGAAAGGATAATGACTTCGAGCACTGCCAGTACGGCATAGACCGTGTCCTTGCTTTTCAGAAGTGTAGGTACAATTCCAGCATAGCATATGATGGTAACACCCGCCAGTATGGTAATACCGATGAAATTAACGAAATCTCCGTACTTTAGCATACCCAACCAGGCCCATCCGTCTTTGATTTCGGCGTGTTCAAGATAGTCATGGACATTCAAATGCCAGTAATCTGATATTTTATCCAGCGGAATATAAGGATCCATAATACCGAATGTATAAAGACCAAAAGTTATAAAAAGAATTAATAAGCCTATGTACATACCCTTTTCAAGTATTCTGGCATAAAGCATCTGTTCGGGTGTTGCTTTTAACAGGTCATTGGTCTTTTCTTGCATATGTTTTCTCCTGTTGAAATATTTTCTTTATCTTACATGCAATTAAATTTTGAATTAAAATCCTAAACCTTTGGACAGGGCTTTAACACCGGCAAAAGCCAGAATTGCGATCACCATCCACCGGATAAATGTAGGCTTGGCGATTTTGAGCAAACGAACGCCAATAAAGGAACCGAGCATGATTCCCACAAGAGACGGCACTACCATCATGGGAATCACACAGCCTTTGTTCATATATATCCATGCCGCGGAAGTATCTGTGATGGAAAGGAGGAACTTGCTGGTTGCCACACTGATTTTCAGCGGTGCTCCCATAAGAAGGTTGAGCGCAGGCACATTTGCCCACCCGGCCCCCAGCCCGAACATACCGGCCATAATGCCGATTAGGACAAACAAAGCCAATCCTAAAGGCGTTCTGTGTATTTTCCAGTCGATAATCTCGCCGGTGCTGGCTTCCTGATAAACGCCGCATATATTAAGCGCCGAAGAGAGTCTGTCCGCCTTGGGAACATCCGGGACTTCGGATTTTTTGGCAGTTAGCATAAGAACACAAATACCTAAAATGGTGGCTCCAAGGCTGATCTGAACGATGTTGGTGGGAAGCGCAAGACCGATCATGGCGCCAATGATCGCACAGGTGGAGGCGATAAGAGCGACCGGAATTGCCAGTCTCAGGCTTGCAAGGTTCATCTTTAAAAGTCCGGGACCGGCTGCCAGTGCGCCGGAAAGAGCCACAAGAAGGCCGGTGCCGCGAACAAAGTCCAGATGAAAAGGGAAAAACCCGCTGATGATCGGTACATAGAGGACTCCGCCGCCTACGCCGCCAAGTACGGCAAGTATTCCCATAATAAAAGTGACAATAAAAAGTACAATCGGCCAGAACCACCAGGCATGACCATTTGAAGCAGCCTCGGCTGATACATCTGCAAAAGCAGAGGATATCAATACAGGCAACGAAAATAAACAAATCAGAATGATCACCCACAATTTACCATTCTTCCCCATTTCTTCCTCCTAAAATTAGGTGTTGGATTTTGTATTTAGAGCTGAAACCCGGTGTGAATTTTAACTTAATCATACTTCATCAAAATTTGACTTTTTACAAAACCGCCAAATTTGAAAGAAGTCGAATCAATCAAAAAAGGCAATTTATATTAAATTTCATACTCTGTCAATTAAAAATATGCAGAAAATCATTTGCAACTTGCTTAAAATACAGGAGCTTATCATTCTCAATAAATGACGTTAACATAAGGAAATATCACAGTGTTTACAAGAATTTATTCCACTTGTCGTTACAATATGCAACATTTCTATGGATCAATATGATAAATTTTCTGTCTCGCATTTTTTAAACCTTTCATTTGAGTAATGGATTTGAATAACATATTATGATAACTTTGAATAACATATTATGATAACTTGAGTATTATGGGAAGATACGTAAAAGATATTTTGTTTAGACACCCGGACAAATTGCTTTCAACGGTATTATGGCTGGTTGCA
>RCNB010001321.1_pt1 | contig 15639 bp, 15 predicted proteins | sample 2041321 | NCBI WGS metagenome assembly RCNB01 (sample SAMN09708232, study PRJNA481090) | Marine sediment metagenome, whole genome shotgun sequencing project. | reverse complement strand
AATGTGGTAAAAAAATGGCGGTGACCAAGGGTCACCGCCATTCAGTACGAAACAAACAGCATAAGGGAATATTAGTTAGTTTCGCTAACCTCTTCGGCGATCAGCACTTCGACTTCATCGTTGTACGCTATCAAGTCTTCGTCCGATCGAAGCAATTCTGTTTGGGTCTCCAGGTCGCAAAGGCGGTGACTTTCGCTGGCTACCGTAGTACCTGCGATAAGAACGGCCCAAAGGATGACGAGAGGGGCTTTCAGTGACACTTTTTCTTCTCCATTTCGCGAGGTGCTTTTCGCGTTTCGTATGATTATTTGATGCACGCCACGCAAAAACGGTTGCAAACAAAATGGAATAAGGCACGGTAAGGTTCGTACTTTGATGTTTCATGTGCAACCAATGCCAGAGTGAATGATCGGGGAATAGAATGAGCAGCGAACGCACAGTAAGAGACCAGGTGTCGGAAGAGGAGTGGCGGACGCGCGTCGATCTCGCGGCGTGCTACCGGGCGATTGCCTTGTACGGCTGGGATGATCTCGTATTCACCCATGTCTCGGCGCGAGTACCGGGGACTGAGCACCATTTCCTGATCAACGCTTACGGCATGATGTTTGAAGAGATCACTGCAAGCAGTCTGATCAAAGTGGATCTCAATGGCGAAAAGGTTCTCGATTCTCCCTATCACGTCAATCCAGCCGGTTTCGTCATCCACAGCGCCGTACACGAAGCACGACATGATGCTGGCTGCGTTTTGCATACTCATTCGAAAGCGGGTGTCGCCGTTTCGGTTCAGGCCGAGGGCCTGTTGCCACTTTCGCAAACGTCGCTGTTCCCCTACGTCATGATTACGTATCACAACTATGAAGGCGTAGCGCTGAATGACGATGAGAAGCCCCGGCTCGTGTCGGACCTCGGTAACAGCAACGCCATGATATTGCGAAACCACGGCTTGCTGACGGCGGGCGCGACGGTCGCGGACGCCTTCCTCATGATGTATATGCTGGAAACGGCCTGCCAGATTCAGGTGATGGCGCAATCGTCAGGAGGCGAGCTGATTCACGTGCCAACCCCGATCGTCGACGGTATTCAAGCGCAGGCCGAGGAGGTGACGAAAGGTCTGGGCGGCGCACTCATTTGGCCGGGTCTGTTACGAAAAATTGAGCGGCGAGACTCGTCGTTCAGGGATTAGGTCCTTAGCAAGCCATTCATCAGGACAAAAACATCGCATAAGCGGGATTGCCGCTTTCTTCCCAATGCGCGTAGCCCAGTTCTTGCAGGTGTGACTCCAGTTTTTCAGTCTCAGATTCCGGCACATCGATGCCGGCCAGGACGCGACCGTGGTCGGAGCCGTGATTACGATAATGAAACAAACTGATGTTCCAATCGGTGCCGATCGCGTTCAGGAAATCGAGAAGTGCGCCCGGTCGCTCAGGGAACTCAAAACGGAACAGCCGTTCGTTTTGCACATCCGTCGATCGACCGCCCACCATGTGACGAACATGCAGCTTGGCCATTTCGTTGTCGCTCAAATCGACGACGGGAAAGCCTGCCGCGATCAAGTCTGACAATAATGAACTCGCCTCCTCTCGACCGTTGGATAATTGCACGCCCACGAAAATATGCGCCTTATTGGTATCGGCGTAGCGGTAATTGAATTCCGTGATGCTCTTACGTCCAAGGACCTCGCAAAAACGACGGAAACTCCCCGGTTCCTCAGGAATTTCTGCGGCGATAAGCATCTCGGTCTGATCGCCAACGGCCGCCCGTTCTGCGATATGTCGCAGCCGATCAAAGTTGACGTTCGCGCCGCAACTGATCGTTACCAAAGTCTGATCGCTGATCTCATTCTCGGCAATGTATTTCTTCGCGCCGGCGACGGCCAGGCCACCAGCCGGCTCAACAATTGATCGGGTATCTTCGAAGATATCGCGGATCGCAGCGCAGCATTGATCCGTGTCGACGGTAATGATTTCGTCGACAAACTCTTTGCAAAGCCGAAAAGTCTCATCTCCAACCCTGCGCACGGCAACACCATCGGCGAAAATGCCGACGTGATCGAGCGAGATGGGCTTCCCAGCCGCCAGCGAATCGCGCATCGCCGCTGAATCATCCGGTTCGACGCCAATTATTCGGATGTTCGGGTGTTGCAGTTTAATGCAGGTGGCGATGCCGGCGATGAGTCCGCCACCGCCAATTGGGACGAATACTGCATCGATATCGGCACCTGTCTGTTTCAGTATTTCCGCGCCGATCGTTCCCTGGCCTGCAATGACGGCAGGATCATCAAAAGGGTGTATGAAAGTTAGCTGCTGTTCGTTCTCGAGTTGGCGGGCGTGCGCGTACGCATCGTCGTAGGCATCGCCGCTCAGCACGACTTCGCCGCCCAGTGCCCGAACCGCGTCGACCTTGATCGTCGGAGTAGTCACTGGCATCACGATAACGGCACGTACGCCTCGTTTCTTCGCAGCGAGTGCAACGCCCTGGGCGTGATTGCCGGCGGAGCTGCAGATCACGCCGTTGCTCAGCTCTTCATGGCTGAGTCCGGCGATCTTGTTGTAGGCGCCGCGCAGCTTGAAGGAGAACACAGGCTGCAGGTCTTCTCGCTTCATCAGGATTCGGTTATTAGTCCGCGACGAGAGAATAGTCGCGAGTTCGAGCGGCGATTCGATGGCGACGTCGTAAACGTTCGCATCGCGGATCAAATCGAGGTAATGAGTGGCGTCCATCTCGCGGTTATCGCACACCGGAGGCCTATCCGCAAAAATATTGGCTATCGGGAGCACTTCCAATGGTAATCATCCGGTGACCCTTCCATAATGCGGACTCCCAACGGCAGGAATGGCCACTTGAGCAAGCTTCTACTAACGAACGCGAGACTCGTGAACGAGGGCGAAATCCGGGACGTGGATGTTCTGATCGACGGCGAGCGTATCGCCAGGGTTGGGCCATCGATCAGTGCTCCTTCGGAAGCAGCCGTCATTGATCTTGCGGGTAAGTACCTGTTGCCGGGAATGATCGACGATCAGGTTCATTTTCGCGAGCCGGGTATGACCCATAAAGGGGATCTGGCGACCGAGTCGGCGGCCGCCGCGGCTGGCGGAATAACCAGTTTCATGGACATGCCGAACGTTAACCCACAGACAACCACGCGTTTGGCACTCCGTGACAAGTACGCGGGTGCCGCGAACCGGTGCACGGCCAACTACGGCTTTTACCTCGGCGCTACCAATAGCAATATTGAAGAGGTCAAGGCCTTACAGGTTGGTGAGGCTGCGGGCATCAAGGCTTTCATGGGCGCATCGACAGGTGACATGCTGGTCGACAATCCGGAAGCGCTGGAAAAACTGTTCGAGCATGCACCGACCATCGTTCTCACACATTGTGAGGATTCACCGATGATCTGGGCGAACGAGGCCGCTGCGCGAGAACGATTCGGCGACGACGTGCCGTTGAGAGAGCATCCGTCGATTCGATCAGCAGAGGCGTGTTACAAGTCTTCCAGTTTTGCTTTCGACCTGGCCTCACGCCACGATGCGCTATTGCATATCCTGCATCTAACCACGGCGGTCGAAATGGGGCTGTTTTCGAGCGCGCATCGATCCGAGAAACGAATAACGGCAGAGGTTTGCGTTCATCACCTGTGGTTTGATGAATCTCGCTATGACGAGCTGGGCTCCAGCATCAAATGCAATCCTGCGATCAAGCGCAAAGAAGACCGCGAAGCGTTGATCGCCGCGTTGAACGATCGGCGTATCGATGTCATCGCGACGGACCATGCCCCGCACACTGCGTCTGAGAAGGCTGGGTCGTACTTCAAGTCCCCGGCAGGATTACCTTTGGTGCAGCACGCGCTTCTAATATTGTTTGACCTGGCCGCGCAGAACCAGATCAGCATTGAACTCATCGTGGACAGAGCCTGCCACGCGTCAGCCGATATTTTTGGCATCGCCGAACGCGGCTATGTCAGGGAAGGTTGGTTTGCCGATCTGGTGATTGTCGATCCAAACACGCCCTATCGAGTTGACACGTCGAATCTGCTGAGTAAATGTCAGTGGTCGCCCTTCGAAGGACATGAATTCACGTCCAGTATCGACACGACCATCGTCAATGGCCAAGTGGTTTATCGCGACGGAAAACTCACCGGTATTGTTGCCGGCCAAAAGCTTGAGTTTGGTCGCGTACGCTGAGTCGACGGAAACTGTTTACTTTCCCTGTGATCTCGCTATGCTAGCGCGAAACTAGGCGCCGCAACGACTAAGGGTGAAGTGTATGCCCGGCATGAACATCTGAATGAAGCCAACAGATACTTCGAACCCTGAATACTTCCATAAGGTAGTCGACTGCCAGTGGGGCTGCCCCGCTCACACCGACGTTCCAGCGTACATCCGTATGATTGCGCAAGGCGACTTCTCCGAGGCCTACATGGAGAACCGCAAATCCAATGTTTTCCCCGGCATTCTTGGCCGTGTCTGTGACCGACCCTGCGAGCCCGCCTGTCGTCGCGGTCGCGTTGAAGAGAAGCCCGTTGCCATTTGCCGATTGAAGCGCGTCGCAGCAGATAATCGCGACGACATCACCGCGATGCTGCCCACTGCGCCCGAAACCAGTAACGGCAAAAAAGTCGCCCTGATTGGTGCCGGTTGCGCGTCGTTGACTGTCGCCAACGATTTGGCACCGCTCGGATATGAAGTCACGATTTTCGAGGCCCTGAAAACAACAGGCGGCCTCATGCGCACCAATATTCCGCAATTCCGCCTGCCGCCAAAAGTGCTCGATGAGGAGATCGGCTACATCCTGGATATGAATGTAGACCTGAAGCTGAATCACCCGATCGATAGCCTGAAAGCGCTGTTGGACGAGAAATACGATGCCGTATTCGTTGGCACGGGCGCACCGCGAGGCAAGAATCTCGAAATTCCGGGCCGCTACGATTCGGATCGTATCCACATCGGAATAGACTGGCTTGAGTCCGTTGCCTTTGAGCATATTAAGGAAGTCGGCAAGAAAGTGCTGATTATTGGCGTGGGCAACACGGCGATGGACTGTTGCCGGACGTCGCTTCGCATCGGCGCAGAAGACGTCAAGGTCATGGCCAGAAAGCCACGCGGATTCTTTAAGGCGTCCAAGTGGGAGCTTGAAGATGCTGAAGAAGAAAACGTTGAAATTCTGATCAATCATTCGCCGAAAGAATTTGTCATCGAAGACGGTAAATTAGTCGGCATGAAGTTTGAGTTGATGGAGTACCAGTTTGACGAAAACGGTCGCATCGATCGCGGCACCGTAACGGCAGAGAAAATCATCCCCTGCGACGATGTCGTCCTGGCCATTGGTCAGGACAACGCATTTCCGTGGATCGAGCGGGATATCGGTATCGAATTCAACGACTGGGATTGCCCAATTGTCGACGAGACCACCATGATGTGCGGTCGCGATGGCGTATTTTTTGGTGGTGACTCGGCATTCGGACCGAAGAACATCATCTGGGCAGTGGAACACGGCCATCAGGCGGCCATCTCCATCCACCGTCACTGCCAGGGTGAAAGCATCACTGATCGTCTGCCGGATGGCTTGAATCTTGCGAGCCAGAAAATGGGTATGCATGAGTGGAGTTTCTCAAACGACTACGACGGCGCAGAGCGCAGATTGATGCCGCACGTTGATCTCCTGGAGCGCTTCAAGAAGATCGACATTGAAGTTGAGCTTGGCTTTACGGCCGAACAGGCTGTGCAGGAAGTTGAGCGCTGTCTCAATTGCGATATTCAGACCGCATTTACGGCAGACCTTTGTATCGAGTGTGATGCCTGCATTGATATTTGCCCGGTCAATTGTCTGACGATTACGAAAAATGGCGAAGAGGACGAACTGCGGACACGTTTGACCGCGCCGGCCGAGAATCATGAGCAGGCGCTGTATGTTTCGGCGGGTTTGCCGCATACCGGCCGAGTTATGATCAAGGACGAGGATCTGTGCGTACATTGCAGCCTGTGTGCGGAGCGCTGTCCGACCGGTGCGTGGGACATGCAGAAATCGAATATCCTGATTCCCTATGCAAAGGATGAATTACCCGATCATCAACCATTGCCAGCGGCCGGTTCCGGCTCCTAAAGGGTAGAAGTGGCAACAGTAAACGATGTCGTAATTAAGGTTGCCACGGTCAATGGCACCGGCTCCGCTAGCGCGAATGGCCTATTGATGAAGTCCATTTTCCGAATGGGCATACCGGTTGTCGGCAAGAACTATTTTCCATCCAATATTCAGGGTCTGCCAACCTGGTACGAGATACGTGTTACCGGCGACGCCTATCAGTCACGCTCGAATCGCGTCGACGTCATGGTGGCGATGAATGCACAGACTTACGCGCGCGACATGACCGACGTGGTGCCAGGCGGTTGGCTGATCTACGATTCGACATGGCCGCGCAGTCAGCTACTGGATCGCGACGACATCACAGTCATCGGTATTCCGTTTTCTCGCCTGTGCAATGAGAGTTTTGACGGCGCGCGCGCACGTATTTTGATGAAGAATATTGCCTATGTTGGGACCGTTGCGGCACTTCTCGACATTGACCTCGATGTCATCACTGACTTGCTCAAGGAAACGTTCGCGACGAAAGTCCATCTTGTCGAGTCGAACATGCAGGCGATTCAACTCGGCTACGACTATGCGAGAGAGAACTTTTCTTGCCCGCTGCCCATGCGGGTTGAGCGCATGGATGCGACGTCGAAAAGCATCATTATGGATGGCAACACGGCGGCGGGTCTTGGCTGTATGTATGCGGGCGCGACGGTCGGTGCGTGGTATCCGATTACACCGTCTACATCGCTCATGGATGCGTTTCGTACGTTTTGCTCGCGGTATCGCGTAGATCCTGAGACCGGCAAGAACACCTACGCCATTATTCAGGCCGAAGACGAACTTGCTGCGATCGGCATGGTCATTGGCGCGGCCTGGAACGGTGCGCGATCATTCACGCCAACCAGCGGTCCCGGCATATCATTGATGAGCGAGTTTATCGGCTACGCTTATTACGCTGAAATACCGACTGTCATTTTTAATGTGCAGCGCACCGGCCCGTCAACAGGAATGCCAACGCGAACGCAGCAATGCGACATCATCAGTTGTGCCTATGCATCGCATGGCGACACCAAACACGTTCTGCTATTCCCGGCGAATCCGGAAGAGTGTTTCTACATGGCACCGACAGCATTCGATATGGCTGAACGACTGCAGACGCCGGTGATGGTCATGTCAGACCTTGATATCGGAATGAATGACTGGATGGTGCCAGAACTGCAATGGGATGATTCCTACGTTGCGGATCGCGGCAAAGTATTGAGCGCTGAGCAGCTTGAAGATATGGAAGTGTTTTATCGCTACCTCGATGTCGATGGTGATGGTATTCCGTATCGATCGCTTCCTGGCGTTCACCCGAAGGGAGCCTATTTCACGCGCGGCTCGGGCCATACGAAGCTGGGTGCCTACACCGAAGATTCAGCGGCGTATCAGGATGTTATTGACCGGTTGCTGGTGAAGTGGGAAACGGCGCGCGCTATCTTGCCGAAACCCGATATCCGGTATTCCAAATTTAATAAAGTAGCCATCATCACTATCGGTAGTGGTGACGGCGCCTGTACGGAAGCACTGGATCGCCTGGCCGCGCAGGATGTCGGTCTGAACTATTGCCGAATAAAGGCGTTCCCGTTCAGCGAAGAAGTCAGCGAGTTTATTGAACAGCATGACGTTGTTTACGTCGTTGAGCAAAACCGCGATGGACAACTTCGCACACTATTGATCAACGACATCGACGCAGACCAAACCAAGTTGGTTTCTTTGTTGCATTACAACGGCATGCCGATCAACTCGGGATTTGTCGTTGAAAAAGTGCTGGAGGAAATCGCAAAAGGCCAAGCAGCCCAGGCGGGACGATAATGAGTTACATCGCTAAACCCAAAATCACTCATCCGGGCATGCCGAAGAATAAGCTCGGTTTGACGTCCCGCGATTACGAAGGCACGGTTTCGACCCTATGTGCTGGCTGCGGTCACGACTCGGTCACGGCAGCGATTATCCAGGCGGTTTTTGAGCTCGGCATTGAGCCACACATGCTCGCGAAGATGAGTGGTATTGGTTGTTCTTCGAAGACCCCAGCCTATTTTGTGAGCCAGTCGCACGGCTTCAATTCCGTGCATGGTCGCATGCCATCGGTGACGACAGGTGCCAATGCCGCCAATAGCGACTTGCTGTATATCGGTGTGTCGGGCGACGGCGATTCATTGTCTATCGGTGCTGGCCAGTTTGTGCACGCTATCCGTCGTAATATCAATATGTGTTACGTGATTGAGAATAACGGTGTTTATGGTCTTACCAAAGGTCAGTTTTCGGCCTCCGCCGATATCGGCAGCAAGCCCAAGAAGGGTGAGCCAAACAATCAGGAGCCTATCGATGCTGTCAGCACGGCGCTGAGTCTTGGTGCGACCTACATCGCGAGAAGTTTTTCCGGCGATAAAGAACAACTGGTTCCATTATTGAAGGGCGCATTGATGCATCGTGGTTTTGCGTTGGTTGATATCGTCAGTCCGTGCGTCACGTTTAACGATCACGAAGGATCTACCAAGAGTTACGCTCATACGCGCCAGTTCTATCATCACGTCATCGACATGGATTACATTCCGCCAGCCGAGGAGATCAAGGCGGCCTACGCGGAAGGTGACGCCATGCCGATCGAAATGCACGATGGCAGCACCATTGTCTTGCGCAAAGTAGATAAAGATTACGATCTGACGAGCAGGGCGTCGGCGTTCAAGTATTTGCGCGAGCGTTTCAACGCGGGCGAAATTACTACCGGGTTGCTGTATCTCGACGAATCTCGCGCGGAAATGCATGAGTTGATGGGCAATATTGATACGCCATTGTCGCAGCTGCCGGTCGACGGTCTGAATCCCGGCAGCAAAGAGCTGAAGAAACTGCAGGGCCGCTTCAGATAATCGAACCATCGTCGAAAAAAAGCCCCGGTTCTCGCCGGGGCTTTTCGATTAACTCCAGATTCGTTTCCACCAGGGCTCATTGTTCGGCTGGGTTTTGTTCGGGAACGGAATCTTCTTGCGAATATCTTCCAGGTCCCAGCCCGTCAGGTTGGCGAGTTGTTGCGCTTCACGCTCCTGACGCTCTCGAACCTGGTTCTGATAGGCGCTGATATCGCATGACGCTTCGCCTTTCCAGGGGCGACGGATAACGTAGCGTCCCTGATAATTCTGACGATCGCCGGTTTCCTGAAAAACCAGGTCTTCAGGAAAGTGCTCGCTGTCGTAGCGTACGTGCAGGCGAGTGACGAAGACGTTCTGGGCGGGTTGCGATACGACTTTGCTACCGCCCTGGCCGCCGAGCCAGAAGACACCCAGTTTGCGAAGATCCTGCTGACTAAGAGGGTCGGCGGCGCACGGGTCGCACCAGTTCATGTCCCAGGCGTACTCGAGAAATACAGCACGTTCGTTTTCCGCTTCGACCTGTTTGGAAAACATGTCACGATAGAACTCCGCAAACTCTCCCTGAACAAATTCCGGTACATCCATGTTGCTGGGCATTTTAACGGTTCGATAGTTGGTCGTCTCGACGCGGCCCGTGCGAGTTAATGCGTAGACGTACAGTTCCTGCTTGCCCTTCGCGTTCAGTGTTCCGAGCCGAATAGGCAACATGAATTTGTTGCTTTCATAGGCTACCTGTAACGGACGAAGGTACTGATAACCCAGCTTCGACTGTTCCTCAAGATTGACCTTGGCAACGAAAAAGCGCATGTCCTGCTTCAAATAGCTGTCGACTACTTTCTCGGCACCCTGCGGAAGACGGTAGTCGTTCTTCTTCAGCCATTTGATGAGACCACCGCTATCTTCGGCCGACAGGATCAAAATGTCGTATTCACCGACGGTATAGCTTGCCTCTATGACGACGCCCAGTGAACGAGCCGACTCTTTTGCTTCCTCCAGAATCGCAGACTGTGGCATGGCTGCATCCTGCGACATTTTGTAGCGTCTCACATTCATGCAAGGATCCGGATCGTGGTACTCGACCAGCCTTGGTGCGGTATAGGCGTCCAGGTGATCGACGATGGCCCGGTCGCCGACATTGATCTGCTCGCGTTCGATCTTCGTGGGCACCGGTATAACGACGGCAAAGTCTTCAACTTCTCCTTCGAAATCGTTGGCCATCGTTATGACGGTTCGATCGTCATCACGGACAAGCACGACTTGCGACGCCTTGTTGAACAGACTCGTGTCCGCACGTGCGACGTAGAAGCCGCAAAACGCCTGAGCCGTGGTTGCGACGGCGACGGTGATTGCCGCCGCGAGAATAGTTGCGATAATTCGCATTAGAGCACTCCTTTGATTTGGCCGATTCGATGTTCAGCCGGTTGTTCCCACCGATAAATTCGACCGCGCAACAAAGCATCAATCAATGGCACCGTTGGGGCACACATGATCAGCGCCAGAATCGGGCCGTTTGGTTGGTAGTAAATGAATTGGATGGTGTAAGCGACCGACGCGACGAGCACGGCATATAGCACTCGTCCTGTCGCCGTGTTGGGTGTGGTCTTCGGATCCGAGATCATGAAAAACGCGAAGATCAGCAGCGCGCCATTTTGTACCTGGTGCATGGGGATGCTGAATGGGTCGTCCAGCCAGATTGCTCGACCGAAAAGCATTGCGGCATAAATGACGATGAACGCAATGGTCGTTTCAGCCCGGCGCGCGCGGGTCAGGACGAGGAAGCCGAGGCAGGCGAGAACAAATGCGCCCATCGCCGCGCTACCCCATTGGCCCGATGACACCCAGGCACGATCGCTCAGCAGCATGAGCGACACGAGCGCGAAGTTGGCGGGATTGAAAATATGTTTGCCGCGAAAACGCAGCAAGAATTTACTGCCGATCGCCAGGGTCGCCGCAAGGGCCGCGATCAATACAAGGTCTGTGCGCAGCAGTAGCGTCAACGACAGCGATGTAATTAACGGACTTAAGGGGTCGAATCGCGTCAGATGAAAGTAGCGCGTACCAAGGAATTGAATGGCGAGCGCAGTCGGGATAATGATCAGAGCGTTCTGCCAACGAATGCCGAAGTCCAGAACGATGATGCCGTACGTGAGCAGCAGACTCAGTACCACAATTTGGTAGTAGCGTGGATCCGCCAGTGTTGCGAGAAATCGATTTGATGCGTTCATGCCAGATATAAACGTCGGGCAAACGCATTTGGGTTTAAGTCCTGATCAGATCCTTCAATGCTCCGGCCGCGGCGCTGTCCGGAAAGACACTGTGATCAATGAACGACGGTGCCAATCCGAGGTGATCGGAAAGCACCCCCTTAAAGAGGCTGCGTATGTCGGTCGTCGGCAGTAAGTCTCTTCCCGCGTAAAGATCATTCTTTGCAAGTCCGGGCCAGTCGGTAACGATATTGCCGCCATTAATGGCTCCGCCCATCAACAAGGCGGCAGCGCCTGTGCCGTGGTCCGTTCCGCGAGTGCCGTTGACCTGAACCGTTCGCCCAAACTCCGTGACGACCGCGATGACTGCATTGTTCCAGCTTTCCCCCAGTTCATCGCGAAGGCTGCCCAGTCCATCGTCGAGTGCGCTCAGTCGATTAAACAGTGCGCCGCTCGTTGAACCCTGATTGGCATGGGTATCCCAGCCACCGAGCTCGACGACAGCAATGCTCGGGCCGCCAGGGGTCGTAAGGAATTTCGCAGCAGAACGCATCAGGTCGGCAAACTGTTTGGCATCGCTGCCACGCTTCCTGGAGCCGTCCATGTCTGAATCACCCTCCGCAATACTCTGCGATCGCAATGCCTGTTCGAGGCGTGTGGCGAAGAACTCGTCGTTGGCATACAGACGTTGCAATCGAGCTATCGTACTGTCGTCAGTACTGGGCAGCCTCGATGGCGCCCAGCTCGTGACGGAGTTGCTTCCGCGCAGAACCAGCGGTGTGTTTTGCGCGAGTGCGATCGCGGCTTCTTTGCCAAGGCCGCTGCCCAGTTGTGCCAGCGCGCGATTTAACCAACCATTACGAAGGCCGCCGACGCGTGTCGCGCCGCTTTCGAGCATGTCCTGGCCGTCAAAATGCGAACGCTCGCGGTATGGACTTGCCACAGCGTGGATCACGCTCGCGTCACCGGCGGCAAAACTCTGATGCACATGAGTCAGTGCCGGGTTCAGTCCGAACAGTCCGTCAAGCTTCAGCAAGCCGTCGCTGGCGCCGGGTTTCGCAATGGCTAACTCTCCACGGACCTTGTTGTAGTTTCCGTCACCATACGGCGCTGCAAGAGCAAGTCCGTCAACAGCGCCGCGCAAGACAACCAGTACGAATTTGGCCTCTGACTCCGTTGTCGCGAATGCGAGTCGCGGCAGGCTACCCGCGAAGGTCGCAAAACCCAGGGACCTCAGAATATCTCTGCGATTCAACATACTCATCTCCTCTGAAAGTCCGGTGATGCGAGAAACAGCGTCATGCCTTGTGTCAGACTTTCCGCACGCGAGACGGCTTTTCGCGTCTCGGGATTGAATGCATCGCCCAAAATGGCGTCTCCAAGGTCGGCTGGATTGACTCGGGAACCAACGACATGGGCGACCGTATCGGACCACTCAATACGTTTATAGAGAGCATCAGCACCGCCCCAATGCTCCGCCGTATCTGGCCAGCCCGCGGGCGACCCGGGTCGATACGGTGCCTGGCCCATCAGGTCGAGTGCGCCGGTGATGAAGCGAGGATTGTCGGGCGTATGGTCAAACGCCCGCAGCGTCGAAACGACGAAATCGTGCGGCGACTTGTACTTACTGAATTCAGCCAGCCACGCTTCCTCCGACCGAATTAACGTTGTATACACTTCCGCCAGGTCGCCGCCGCTGCGGAGAAACGAGTCAGCCAGTCTGTCGATAAGCGATTGCGGAGGGACGTCGGCGATAAAATGTCGCGCTAGCTTGGTTGCGATGAAGCGCGCGGTTGCCGGATGTGTCGCTAGATCCCTGAGCACTGCCTCCCCCTGTGCAACGCCTTTTTGCGAATAACGCTGGCCAAGCAATTGTTGATCACCCGGTTCGTGGATGGCTTCCCGAAACTCAAACTGGCCAGGGGTGCCGTCTGCAAAACGCCCTTTTTCGTTGCTGCCCCCGATGGACCAACCGGTGATGACCTTCGCAAAAGTCGTGACATCCTGTTGCGTGTAGCCGCCGTGAACACCCAGGGTGTGCAGTTCGAGTATTTCGCGAGCGAGATTTTCGTTCAGGCCGATCCGCCGTTCGCTCCGTCGCCGATTGGCACGTTTGCCCATCGTCGAGCGAGGGCCTATGGATCGTTGGTTGTCGAGGTAGATGAGCATCGCCGGGTGTTTCTCAACGGCGAGCAACAAATCGACAAACTTTCCGGCGACGTTGGGGCGTATGACCTCCTTTTCAAAAAGCCCGGCCATTGCGGGTATGGGTTGTTTGTCGGCCGATATCGCAAAATGATTCGACCAGAAATGCACGAGTCGTTCGTGAAATGGCGTATCGGTTTCGGCGGCGGCACGGTAGCGCGCATTGGTTTGGTCGATATAGTGGCCGCGGACGGTACGGCCGTATAGCTTGACCACATCGGAGTCCGAGTCATCACGCTTCTCTTCGCGTTGTTTCCTCCGCAAGTCCTGCACCTCAACCAAAACCGAGGCAGAGTCCGGGAGCCGCCGAATCTCTTCGTGAATACGCGAGGGTCCCTGCAACTGATCCAGGAGCCATGCTTCGTGGCGCTTGTCGATCTTGCTCAACTCACCCGGTCTGGCTCCCAGGCCAAACCGAGAAGCCGCAATAACGGCCTTGCTCATGAATTTCATCCTATAATCAGCTTGAAGTGCATTGCCAGTGAATAACGATTGTGCAGGGGATTAGTTGACCCAGGAGCGCCCGCATATGACAGACTTGCCCGCTGGAGCAGCAATGAGCTGGACCGTAACCGAATAAAAAGGTAATAAAAACAGTTAGTTGAATTATTTTGCATCCAAAACTGATTAGTTGAGCATCTGACCAGTGAAAGCAGACTAATTTTTTGAATTTGGAGTAGTAGCAATGAACGATTTTATGATCCCGATCGTGATGTTTATCAGCATGGGCGTCGCTTTTTGCGTGTTGTTTTGGTTCCGTTACAAGACCAAAGAAGGCATGCAGCAGACCTTTCGGGCTGCTATGGAGAAAGGTCAGGAACTGACCCCGGAAATCATCGATCGACTCGGTCACCCGAAACCGGCGAAAGACAAGGACTTGCGACTGGGCATTATCTGGGTTGCCTCGGCAATCGCCATAGTCGCGTTTGGATTTAGTATCCCGGACGAAGATGATGTTGCCAGAATCTTTATGGGCATCGCATCGTTCCCCTTGGTTATCGGTATCGCGTACCTGATTTTGTTCAAAATCACAGATCGCGGGTAACCTGGCAATAGCTGCTTGGAAACAGATCCGTGACTACGAGCGAAGATCGTGAACTTGTCGCAAGGGTGGTATCCAGTCAGGATACCGCTGCTTTCGGCGAGCTGGTTCGAAGACACCAGTCGCATGTGCGGAATTTCCTGCGCAAGCTATCGGGTGACTACACGCTGGCCGATGATTTGGCGCAGGATTGTTTCATGCATGCCTGGGACAAAATGCCAACGTATTCGGGACGCGGTTCGTTTATCGGCTGGCTGTTGAAGGTTGCATACACGACGTTTTTGCAGTCGAAGAGAAAGTCGAAACGGTATGCAGAAATTTTGGAATCGGCAGGGCATGTCGCCGATCTGGAGACCGGCAGCCAGGTGCTGCCAGATGACGAAAGCGCGGACCTGGATAAGTTTCTGGCCGTGCTGACAGAGCAGGAGCGCGCCATCATGGTTATGTCTTATGCCTGCGGTTTATCCCATCGTGAGATTGGTGACGCAACAGATATGCCGGTTGGCACAGTGAAATCCGTGATATTTCGTGGTAAAGAGAAGATCAGGAATAGTTTTGACATCAAAGATCATCAACATGGCTGAACGAATCAAAGACGCAGAGGACCGACTTTTAGAGTCGATGTTTGCATCGCCGCCGCTGGCGGATGACGGGTTTAGTGTCAAAGTCGTAAGAAACGTGAGGCGGCAATTGTGGTTGCGGCGGCTCATGCTTCCGACCGCAGCGGTCATTGGCGGTGCCATCGCCTTCAAACCGATGACAGGTCTTGTTGCCGCGCTGGCGAACCTTTCGGTGCTGATTCCGCAGGAGGCCATCAACACGGCAACCAGCTCAATCCCGCAGTTGCAGACCGTCATTCTTGGTGCAATCTTGCTCGGTGCAGGTCTGCTGGGCATGCGACTTATGGACCACTAAGTTACGCTGGAACGACGTCATTGTCTTGTCGCTGCCGCTGGTTTACATTGCGGCAATGAACCTTCGTGAAGAAGTAGAAGCACTACTCCCTAACTGGGAGCGTTGGTACCCGAGTCTTTTCGACGCGGCCAGCGATCTCGGCGTCATCAGAGCCGAAGTGTGCGACCCCGATTCCCTGAATCTGAACCGCCGCCATGCGAAGGTGCGTCAACGCGCGAAAGACGCGCATCTCGAAAAAGGGGGCGGCAAGCCACAGGAATAATTCATGCCTTTCGACTTAGAAGCAGTACGCGCG
>RCNB010001320.1_pt1 | contig 15640 bp, 14 predicted proteins | sample 2041321 | NCBI WGS metagenome assembly RCNB01 (sample SAMN09708232, study PRJNA481090) | Marine sediment metagenome, whole genome shotgun sequencing project. | reverse complement strand
GAACATTGGGTGAAGCTTTCAAGGCCAAGCTTGCCGAAAGATCAAGAAAGTGACCATTCCCGGCAACCTTCTATTGATTGAATTGATAAGAAGTCCCTTTTTGATGGAGGAAGTAGGAAGGGGACGTTGTGAACTTCCATAGGCGGGGAGCATCACTTCAAGCTCATGCCGATTTCTTGTTGCAATAAGCAACGGATGTGGTATAGTGTATTATTAGCCTATTGTCGTGTTGAAAACCAACCTCATGGCCCCATTATATCGGATTGCACCTTATTCCCAACGTGTAACATAATAGCCCAACATGTCCGATTGCCGTTGACCGTTGCGCGCCGCACAGTTCAAATGCGGTGGACTGCATACGGCAAGGCCCTTTTTAGCGCTGATCGCCTTGGAGCGTAGCGTACTGCGGCGTTAAGCAGATCAATACGTGAGGGTTGCGGAAAAATGATAATTCATTGTTTCCACAGCCCTTTAACTTACTAACCTAATTTTTTGGAAAGGTACTATGATTTCAACAAACAACATCAAAATGCAGTTCGGAGCGAAGCCCCTGTTCGAACATATTTCAGTTAAATTCGGTGACGGTAACCGGTATGGCCTTATCGGTGCCAACGGGTGCGGTAAGTCGACATTGATGCAGATTCTAGGGGGCGATCTCAAACCAAGCACAGGTACTGTTGCCGTGACAGCCAACAATCGTGTCAGTAAGCTGCGTCAGGATCAGTTCGCTTTTGAGGATTGCAAGGTAATCGATACCGTTATTATGGGACACGCCGAACTTTGGCGCGTGAAGGCTGAGCGTGATCGAATTTACGCCTTACCTGACATGAGCAATGAAGATGGAATGCGCGTGGCCGAACTCGAAACCGAATATGCCGAGCTGGACGGCTATACGGCCGAGGCTACGGCCGGCGATTTATTGTTGGGCGTCGGCATTCCCCTTGAGCTGCATGAGGGGCCAATGAGCGAGGTGGCTCCGGGCTGGAAATTACGCGTATTGCTGTCTCAGTCCTTGTTCGCCGATCCGGACATCATGCTGTTGGACGAGCCGACCAACAACCTCGACATCAATACCATTCGGTGGCTGGAAGGCATTTTAAACGCGCGAAGCAGTACGATGATCATTATCTCCCATGACCGTCACTTCCTGAACAGCGTCTGCACGCACATGGCAGATTTGGATTGCGGGGAACTGCGCATCTATCCGGGCAACTACGACGAATGTATGACTGCCGCTACCCAGGCCCGTCAGCGCATGCGGGACGGCAACGCCAAGAAAAAAACGCAGATCGCCGAGCTGCAAACCTTTGTCAGCCGTTTTTCGGCCAATGCCTCTAAAGCCCGGCAAGCGACTTCGCGGGCAAAACAGATCGAAAAAATCAAACTTGAGGAGATTAAGCCGTCGAGCCGGGTCAATCCGTATATTCGTTTTGAGCAGCGGAAAAAAATTCAAAAGGTGGCCCTGGGAGCCAAGGGCCTGGATAAAGCCTATAACGGCACCTCTCTCTTTAGCGGACTCGACCTGAATATCAAAGCCGGTGAACGTCTTGCCCTAATCGGCCCCAACGGTATCGGTAAAACCACGCTGCTGCGCTGCCTGGTAGGAGATTTGACGCTGAACAACGGCACGGTTAAATGGTCGGAAAATGCCGAGATCGGTTACTTTGCACAGGACCATTCCTCCGACTTTGATATGGATCTTTCGCTCATCGACTGGATGAACCAATGGAAACCGGAGGGGCATGAAGAACAGGTGCTGCGCAGCACGCTGGGACGCATGCTTTTTTCCAAGGATGAGGTTAAAAAATCGGTCAAGGTCATCTCAGGTGGTGAACAAAGTCGAATGCTTTTCGGTAAGCTGATGCTGCAACAGCCCAATGTGCTGATTATGGATGAACCGACCAACCATATGGATATGGAATCCATCGAATCGCTTAATTATGCACTGGAACACTACCCCGGTACCATAATTTTCGTCAGTCATGACCGCGAATTCGTTTCGTCCGTGGCAACGCGTATTCTGGAATTGACCCCGGAGGGCATTGTCGATTACAGCGGTGATTACGAAGAGTATTTGCGCAGCCAGGGAGTGGAATAGCAGGCTGAACCGATTAACTATGTCTACATGCTAGTCTGGTTTCGTTGGGGCTTTTCTTGGTTTTCCTTGATACAGTTTGGAACGCGTCACAATGCGTACTTTTTTTCTGTCGCTCGGCCGGCCCCCGCATTTTTATGATCAGGCCGTCCAGGAAGCGTCTCAGGACCTGGTCGCCGCATTCCTTATAGTTCCTGTGGTCCGGTTTTCTAAAGAAGGCGTTCAGCTCTGTTTTGCTTATCTCGAAACCCGATAGTTTCAGTGTCTCAAGGATATCGGTATCTTTCAGTTTAAGGGCAATTCTTAGTTTTTTGAGGACATCGTTGTTCGTCATGTTTATCTCGATTTCTTTTCATGGAATGGTTTCAGGGCATTACCACCTTCAATTGTTCACCAGGAACGGTGATTTCCAGCATCCCAACTTTGTACTTCGAATGTATGTCTTTTTCAGTCCCACCCTCGTGGATTGTGATATTTCGCACGGTTTTTAACTTTTAGAAAAGGTCTCGATACCATATATTGGGGTACTCACGAAGAAGAAAAAACTATAACATACTTGCAAACTTATCAAGTCCGCATCAGTCAAATTTTACCGTAAGATACAGATGGTAATGTTGATTATTTAGTGTGAATAATGATGGCGTCTATTCTCTTTTTCCACTAATCAAAGGCAAAACCCCATCAATCATTTTCCTTGCTTCTTCCTTAAACTCCTTATCTTCTTCCAGCATCTTCACTATCATAGGACTCCATTGGTAGTAGAGTTTTATGAGTTCCTGACCTTCTGGGGTTTGGCTTAGGAGATTATCACGGAAATGTCTCAGGTGTTCTGTTTCGTCTGAATCCTCTCCATAGAATATTTCTATTGGGCAAAGTATCTTAGTTGCTTCAAAATCTATACCCTGCAAAACACTCGTAAGGTTCTGTATCATATAATTTGGAGGTTCAAAACTATAGCCATCTTTTTCAGGTTTAATGGTGTAGTACCCACTAAGCAAAAAAGGGCCAGGAAAAATCCCAGCCCTTTTACCAGCCTATATTGCACCCCATACGCACCCTGAATCACACCACAATAGCCAACATCCTGAAAATATTTAAAAAATCTATTGGTGGTGCCGAAGGCGGGACTCGAACCCGCACAGGTCTCCCCGCCACCCCCTCAAGATGGTGTGTCTACCAGTTCCACCACTTCGGCACCTGCTGATAATGTCTGGCCATTTTTCACCGCGGAGGACGCTGAGTTCGCAGATTATTAAAATTTTAAATACAAAGTTGCAAGTTACAAGTTGCGTGTAATAAAAAGCTAAGGATAAAATTAAAAACCCGTAGCACGAAAAGTGGAACCTACAACACTATGTTTTGAAAAAATAATTTTCTGCGTTCACCCCGTTAGAAATAGGAAACGCCTATGAAATTGTTAAGATTGCGTTTCTTCAAAGCGTTTCCGTGAACTATTAGCAGACAGTATAACATTTACCATCTTTCTTGCTTTGGGTCACATATAATACATAACGCTCATCATTTATTTCTAACGGGGTAAACCTGCGAAAATCTGCGTCCTAAGTTCTCTATTCTGGCAAACCCTCTGGCTGGGTTTCACTCTGCTTTTCAGGAGCCGGCAATTTCTCTTCGACGGTTTGAGCTGCTTTATCAGTCTGTTCCACCGTCTTCTCCATAATTGTTGGAGTAGGGAGACGACCAGAGAAGTAACAAAGCGTGAGGGAGGTTATCATGAAAAGAATAGCCACTGCTGTAGTTAATTTATTCAGGAAACCAGCAGGGCCGCTACTGCCAAAAACCGTCTGGGTAGATCCTCCAAAAGCGGCACCCATATCTGCACCCTTCCCCGTTTGAAGCAGTACAATCATAATGAGTGCAATACACATAATCACATGCAACATGGTAAAAAAAGTAAACATCTTATTTTTCCATCCTTTCTTCCCAATCATAACAGTGGTACGATCAGGATTTAAATTTGATAATCCTGGCAAAAGAGTCTGCTTTCAAACTTGCTCCTCCTACTAAAGCCCCGTCGATATCTTTTTGGGACATCAATTGATCTACGTTATCAGGCTTCACGCTTCCACCATAAAGTATTCTCGTCCCTTCTGCAACCTCTTTACTAAAGATCTGAGTAATCAGCTTCCTTATAAACTGGTGTATCTCCTGGGCCTGGTCTGGAGTAGCTGTCTTACCAGTCCCGATAGCCCACACTGGCTCATAGGCAATAACCACTTTCTCCATCTCATCTGCAGACAAACCATTTAAACCTTCTTTTAACTGCTGCTCAATAACGTCAAGAGTTTTTTCTGCTTCCCTTTCTTCAAGGACTTCCCCAATACAAACAATGGGAGTCAAAGAAACCTTAAGTGCAGCTTTAAGCCTTTTGTTAACCGTTTCATTAGTCTCTCCAAAATACTGGCGCCGCTCAGAGTGACCAATAATAGCACACTGACATCCTATATCTTTTAGCATCAATGGAGAAACTTCACCGGTAAAAGCTCCACTCTCTTCCCAAAATATATTTTGAGCAGAAAGAAAAATGTTACTTCCTTTGATGGCATCTGCTACTGATCCTAAAGCAGTGTAAGGCGGGGCAACAACTATTTCTACTTCTTTAACATCAGAAACCAGTTCCCTCAACTGAGATACCAGTTCAACACTTTCAGCACTATATTTATTCATCTTCCAGTTGCCTGCAATAAGAGGCCTTCTCATGGTTCCTCCATTATACGTTTAATGTTCAAGTGCCTTAATAGCCGGGAGAGTTTCCCCCTTGAGTAGCTCCAGGAAGGCACCGCCAGCAGTGGACATAAAAGAGATCTTATCAGATTTACCAGAGCGATGTAAGGCAACATCGGTATCCCCTCCTCCCACAATACTCAGAGCAGGGGAATCCGCAACAAGATCAACCACTCCATAGGTACCTTTGCTAAAGGGTTCTATTTCGAAGACCCCCATTGGCCCATTCCAAACAATGGTCCTGGCGTCTTTGATCGCTTCTTTAAAAAGTTTCAGTGTTTGCTCACCAATGTCAAGTCCCAGCCAGTCAGCAGGAATATCATTAATGGTTGTTGTTTTATACTCAGCTTCGGCATCCACCTTGTTAGCAACCACACAATCCACCGGCAGAATAACTTTTGCTCCTCTTTCATCTGCCTTTTTCATCACTTTTCTGGCTGTATCCAGCAAATCATCCTCCACTAAGGATTTACCTATCTCAATTCCTTTGGCTTTGAGGAAGGTAAATGCCATTCCCCCACCAATCAACAGCTTATCTACTTTCTGAATCAGATTTTCTAACACCTCCAGTTTACCCGATACCTTGGCACCACCTATAATTGCAATAAGAGGTCGTTCAGGTTCCCCCATGGCTTTATTGAAATAAGTAATCTCATTTTTTATTAAAAAACCCGCTCCTTTTTGCCTGGCAAAATGAGTGATTGCTTCAACAGAGGCATGTGCCCTGTGGGAGACAGCAAAGGCATCATTTATGTAAATATCAGCCAGCCCGGCCAGCTTCCTTGCAAATCCTTCATCATTTTTCTCTTCCTCTGGATGAAACCGCAAGTTCTCCAGGAGCAGAATATCACCTGGCTTTAAATGTTGAGCCTTCTCTTCAACTTCTTTTCCAATACAGTCCTCAATAAATATGACTTCTTTACCCAGTAACTCAGAAAGTCTAGCTGCCACCGGTGCCAGGCTATACTTCTTATCCACCTTCCCCTTGGGCCTACCCAAGTGGGAAGCAAGAATTACAGATCCTCCTCTATCAAGGACGGACTTAACAGTGGGAAGGGTACTCTTAATCCTGATATCATCAGTGATAATACCCTGATCCAGTGGCACATTAAAATCAGCTCGAATAAAAACCTTTTTGTCCTTAACCTCTATCTCATCAACGTAGCTAACCATATCTCTGTTTTTCCCACGTCATTAGTTTTTCATTATTCAGTTGTGCTGCTCGCCCCAATCTATAAACTTTTTGCTATGAAAGCGATAAGATCAACGATACGTGCAGAATAACCGGTTTCATTATCATACCAGGATAGAATTTTTACCATGTTCCCCCCGATAACTAAAGTAGTAAGCCCATCAACAATGGAGGAAAAATGACTATTGTTAAAATCGATGGATACCAGAGGTTCTTCGCAAAACTCCATGATACCCTTTAGCGAACCATTAGCTGCCTTTTTGAGTGCATTGTTTACCTCTTCTGCTGTAGCATCCTTCTCCAGCTCAGCAACCAGATCAACTACTGAAACATTAGGGGTAGAAACGCGGATGGCCATGCCGTCCAGCTTACCCTTCAAAGCCGGCAGCACCAGCGAAACTGCAGCCGCTGCCCCTGTGGTAGTAGGAATCATACTCATAGCAGCAGCACGAGCCCTCCTTAGATCGCTATGAGGCAAATCGAGCAGTCTCTGATCATTGGTATAAGAATGGATAGTGGTCATTAAACCCTTTTTAATACCAAATTGCTCCATCAAAACCTTAGCTACCGGTGCTAAACAATTGGTGGTGCAAGAGGCGTTGGAAATAATATTGTGCTTTTCAGGATCGTAATCTCCTTCATTAACTCCCATCACCATGGTAATATCAGGACTTTTTGCAGGAGCAGTAATGATAACTTTCTTTGCCCCTGCCTGTAAATGTTTGGAAGCTTTCTCTTTATCACGAAAAAGTCCCGTGCCTTCCACTACAACCTGGGCACCCATATCACGCCAGGGTAGGGAGGCAGGATCTTTGATACTCAAAATCTTAATCTCTTTCCCATCAACTACAATCGCATCTTCTTTCGCTTTGACATCCGCAGCAAAAACACCATGTGTGGAATCATATTTCAGAAGGTGAGCCAGGGTTTTAGCATCAGTAAGATCATTAATAGCAACAATCTCAAAATCCTTATTTGAAGAAGCTATTCTTAAAAAAGTTCTCCCTATTCTGCCAAAGCCGTTTATCCCTACCTTTATTGCCATGTCATTCCCTCCTTCTGCGTGAAAATTTAGCCGATAAAAATGCCCAACTGTTTTATTTTGCTACACTATTAGCCTGAGACTGAACGCATCTTACCGATCCGTTTCTTAAAAGTCAAGATAAAATCTCAGCACTTAATAAACACATCCGTGCCTTAAAGCAGCTAAGATCTAACCAAAAAACAACTCGGCAACTTGATATAAGTCCGGAGTGATGGTCTTGCTGCTTGATGTTGCCTCTTTTAAGTCTACTGAACCAATTTCATTCCCTTTTAAACAGGCCATTTTACCTAATTCCTTATTGACTAACATATCAACAGCCTTCACCCCAAATCGAGTAGCCAAAACTCTATCGAAAGCGGTGGGAGAACCTCCTCTCTGAACATATCCTAAATTGGTCACCCGTGTTTCCATACCAGTGAGTTCTTCTATCTTCTTTCCAACAACATTTCCAATACCTCCCAACAGAGCATGTCCAAACTCATCTGTCTTTTCATCCTGAGTTACCAAACCACTGGATTCACCGAACTCTACTCCCTCAGCAACCACGATTATACTGAATGTCTTCCCATTTTCACGCCTTTTCTTAATCATCTCAGCAACTTCATTAATTTTAAAAGGTTGCTCAGGAATCAAGATGCAGTCTGCTCCTCCGGCAATACCGGCAATTGTGGCAATCCAGCCTGTATGCCTTCCCATTACCTCAACAACCATCACGCGATGATGAGATTCAGCAGTAGTATGAAGCCTGTCAATTGCTTCAGTAACAATACTAACCGCTGTATCAAAACCAAAAGTATAATCGGTGCCTGCAAGGTCATTGTCAATTGTTTTAGGCACGCCCACCACGGGGACCCCCATATCATGCAACCGGGATGCTACTCCCAGTGTATCCTCTCCCCCAACGACGATTAATCCATTTACGCCATACTTTTTAATATTATTTAACACTTTCTGCATCGATTCATTAGACTTTAATGGGTTGGTTCTGGAAGTTCCCAGTATGGTTCCTCCCCGTGGAAGTATACCACTAACAGAAAAGTGGGTAAGTGGCTCTACATTACCATCAATTAACCCAGCCCACCCTTCTCGAATACCCAGCACTTCAATCTGATAGGTATCGATAGCCCTTCTTACTACCGCCCTTATTGCTGCATTAAGACCTGGACAATCACCGCCCCCGGTAAGAACACCTATTTTTTTCATAGCAAACTCCTATTACAAGCAAAAGGTAATCACAAAGCATCACTCACAATTAAGAAAATTCTCAACCGATGATATACTCAAACTCCATATAATTCAAGAATTAAAATTACTGGGGTTTCCTTAAAAGTTTAGATGTTACAATGTTCTTCGCCAGTCACAGAATTTAATCTTGACTTGTCAATTCCGGTATAATATATAAATCCCAAACTATGCGCTACAGTGTGAACAACTAAACCCAGATTTTGCAGTAGGTATCGTAGCGAGGCGCAGAAAACCGTAGCGAAACGTGCAGTTGGAGCGATTTTGCGATGAAGGCATATCCATAGATATGTTGAGGAGCAAAATCGTGAAACAAGCGTTGTAGCAAGGATTTTCAAGCCGCAGTAGATTGCTACTGCAACTTCTGGGTTAAAGTATCTTTTCGATTTAAGGAGAAAAAATGGAAATCAAGACAGTCAAAATGGAGATCCCTGGTGAGGCTAACATCATCATAGGACAATCTCATTTCATTAAGACTGCTGAGGATCTCTATGAGATTGTGGTCAACTCAGTTCCCCAAGCCAAATTCGGTATCGCTTTTTGCGAGGCCTCAGGACCCTGCCTAATCAGGGCAGAGGGAAATGATGAAGATCTGAAAGAAACCGCTATTAAAAATGCAAACGCCCTTGCATCTGGACACAGTTTTGTTCTCTTGTTAAAAAATGCTTTCCCCATCAATATATTAAATGCTATCAAACAGTGCCCCGAAGTATGTTCTATCTATTGTGCAACGGCTAATCCTGTAGAAGCAATTGTAGTAGAAACAGAACAGGGCAGGGGAATACTCGGTGTGATTGACGGCTTTAAACCCAAGGGGATAGAAGCTGCAGTTGATATAGATAAGAGAAAAGATTTTCTCAGAAAGATTGGGTACAAGTTATAAAGAGATGATTTTATAAATTCTAAGTAATTTGTAGGATTAATGAGTTAAAATATCTGTGGAACTTTCCTCAGAGTAATATCCTTTTTCTTCCTTTTCCTCACTACCCGCTTCTGTCTTTTCTTTCATAAAAGATTGCGTGTTATCAATGACAAGAGCTTCCTTCAAAACTTCATCCATATGATCTACAGGGGTTACTTTTAAGACCTTAAGAATCTTTGCCGGAATTTCCTTAAGATCTTTCTCATTGTCTTTTGGAATGAGGACACGCCCAATATTTCCCCGGTGTGCAGCTAAAATCTTCTCTTTTAACCCACCAATAGGAAGCACTCTTCCCCGCAAAGTGATTTCACCAGTCATGGCAAGATCTCTGTGTACTGGTTTTCCGATTAGCGCAGAGACAATTGAAGTAGTAATGGCAATTCCTGCGGAAGGTCCATCCTTCGGCACTGCCCCTTCCGGAACATGAATATGAAGATCTATCTTTTGGTAAAAATCCTTTTCCAATCCTAGCTTTTCTGCTCGAGATCTTACATAACTTAACGCTGCCTGTGCCGATTCCTGCATTACATCACCCAGTTTCCCTGTGGTAAACAACTTCCCCTTCCCGGGCATGGTAGTTACTTCTATAGTCAAGAGCTCTCCTCCCACTTCTGTCCAGGCAAGACCGGTAGTAATGCCTACTTCATCCTTTTTCTCCTTCTCTCCGAAACGGTATTTGTAAACACCAAGGTACTTTGCAACCACCCTCGAACTTATCCGGATATAAGTCTCGCTCCCATTTTTTACTACTTCCTTGGCAACTTTTCTACAGACAGAAGCAATTTCCCTCTCAAGATTTCTTACCCCCGCTTCTTTTGTGTATCTTCTAATAATATTTAAAATGGCATTATCAGCAAAAGCAATATTCTTGTCGGTCAATCCATTCGTCTTGATCTGCTTAGGGATTAAAAACAATTTAGCTATGTGCATTTTCTCCCATTCGGTATAGCCCGGAATGCGAATAATTTCCATACGGTCCTGGAGGGGAAGCGGAATTTGATAAAGGGTATTGGCTGTAGTAATGAACATTACATCAGAAAGATCATAGTCCACATCAACATAATGATCATTAAAAGTATTATTCTGCTCCGGATCCAACACCTCTAACAGTGCCGAAGAAGGATCTCCCCTGAAATCAGTGCTCATCTTGTCAACCTCATCCAGGAGAAACACAGGATTGTTTGAACCCGCTTTCTTTAAACACTGCAGTATTCTACCAGGCAAGGCTCCTATATAGGTGCGACGATGCCCCCTGATTTCAGCCTCATCGCGAACTCCACCCAGGCTTAGACGCACAAAATTTCTCCTTGTGGCGCGGGCAATTGATTTAGCCAGGGAAGTTTTTCCCACTCCCGCCGGACCTACAAAACAGAGAATGGGGCCTTTTATCTTATTAACCAATTTTTGCACAGCCAGATATTCTAAGATTCGCTCCTTAACCTTTTCCAGAGCATAGTGATCCTCATCCAAAACTTGTTGTGCCTCTTCAATATCCAATCGAGTTTCTGTAAGTTCATGCCAGGGCAATGAGATCATCCAATCAATATAATTGCGCACCACAGTGACTTCGGCAGACATAGGAGGCATCATCTTGAGCTTTTTAAGTTCTTTCATCACCTTAGTGGTTGCTTCTTCTGACATCTTCTTTTTCTTAATTTTCTCTTCAAGTTCCTTGAGCTCACTAGTATGATCATCCTTATCACCCATTTCCTTTTGGATTGCCCTCATCTGCTCCGACAGGTAATAATCTTTCTGTGTTTTTTCCATCTGTTTTTTGACACGATTCCTTATCTTTTTCTCGATATTTAAGATCTCAATTTCTGAACGCATCAAAGTATAAACTTTCTCCAGCCTTTCCGTGGAATCAATGATCTCCAAAATGGATTGTTTTTCATCCAACTTCACGGTTAGGTGGGCAGCGATTGCATCGGCAAGATGAGAGGGATCATTCAAATTTGAGACAGCAGCTACCACTTCAGGAGAAATACGCTTATTAAGCTTAACGTAGTTTTCAAAAGCAGGAGGTATACTTCTCATAAGGGCTTTCGTTTCTGTATTAATTTTCTCCAGTTCTTTAATTTCTTCAACAGCAACTAAAAAAAGATCCTGGTTTGATAAAAATTCCTTGATCTTCGATCTTCTCTTCCCCTCCACTAAGATCTTGACACTATTATCTGGCAACCGTATCAATTGAATGATGGTTCCCAAAGTACCTATGGTATAAATATCGTTGTGTGTCGGGTCATCAATTTTAGCATCCCTCTGAGTAGCTAACAAGATCTGCTTCTCTTTCCCCAAAGCTTCTTCTAGGGCATTGATCGATTTCTGCCTTCCCACAAAGAGAGGCACCACCATGTGAGGAAAAACGACAATATCCCTGAGTGGCAGTAAAGGATACACCTGCCTGCTCTCTGATGCATCTGAGTTTTTATTAGATTTAAATATCAAGGACTATCTCCTTCTAAACCTATGCAGATTTTGTTTTGTTCTCATAGAGTATTAATGGCTTTTCTCTCTTTAAAATCACATCCTTGCTAACAACACACTCCTTAACATTCTCCTGAGAAGGAATATCATACATGATGTCTAACATCACATCTTCCAGGATCGCTCTTAAGCCCCGTGCCCCTGACTTTCGATTAGTTGCTTCTTTTGCTACTGCCCACAAAGCATCCTCCTGAAACTTAAGCTTTACATTTTCAAATTCAAAAATCTTGGTGTATTGCTTTACCAAAGCATTCTTGGGCTTGAACATAATATCTACCAGGGCCTCTTCGCTCAGCTCATCCAGGGTGGCTATCACAGGAAGCCTTCCCACAAACTCAGGAATTAATCCATACTTGAGAAGATCTTCAGGCCGAACATTTTTTAAGATTTCACCAATCTCCCTATCTTTCCTGTGTTTTATATCAGCACCAAAACCTATAGTTTTTTCATTAATCCTTTGTTGAATAATATTTTCCAACCCGTTAAATGCACCACCGCAAATGAATAAAATGTTGGTGGTGTCAACCTGAAGAAATTCCTGCTGGGGATGTTTTCTCCCTCCCTTGGGAGGAATATTTGCCACTGTTCCCTCAATAATCTTAAGTAGTGCCTGCTGAACACCTTCTCCTGAAACATCACGGGTGATAGAAGGGGTATCCGATTTCCGGGAAATTTTGTCAATCTCATCTATATAAACAATGCCTCGGGAAGCTCTATCAATATTATATTCAGATACCTGAAGGAGGCTTAGAATAATATTCTCAACATCTTCCCCCACATAACCAGCTTCCGTTAAACTGGTAGCATCAGCAATGGTAAAAGGCACATTAAGAATGCGAGCCAAAGTTTGAGCAAGTAAAGTCTTCCCCGTACCAGTTGGACCGACAAGCATGATGTTGCTTTTCTGGAGTTCTATTCCATCCAGGCCAGCAGAAGAATCTATCCTCTTGTAGTGATTGTGTACAGCTACAGATAAAATTCTCTTTGCCCTTTCCTGACCGATGACATATTCATCCAACGCTTCCTTAATCTCACAAGGCTTGGGAATAGTCGATTTCCTGCGGCTTATGGCTTCTCTTTCATTTTCCTCTGCAATGATATCATTACACAGCTCAATACATTCGTCGCAAATGTACACGGAAGGACCCGCAATAAGTTTCCTTACTTCATCCTGATTTTTCCCACAAAACGAACAAAATAAATTTCCATATTTACTAGAGTCTTTCCGATTCACCGCTTCCCCCCTTTACTTGTTGTTTTTAGTTCAGCCTTACTGATTTTTTCTGCTTTAGCAATAACCTCATCGATGATCCCATATTCCTTTGCCTGTTGCCCGTCCATGAAAAAATCTCTATCGGTATCTTGCTTTATCTTTTCCCGGGGTTGATTGGTGTGTTTTACCAATATAGAATCGAGTTCTTCCCGCATCCGCAAGATTTCCTTAGCATGAATATCAATATCAGTCGCCTGACCCTGGAAACCACCTAAAGGCTGGTGAATTAATATTCTGGAATGGGGAAGTGCATACCGTTTCCCTTTTCTCCCTGCAGCCAAAAGAAGTGCTGCCATACTGGAAGCCTGCCCCATGCATAAAGTAGAAATATCAGGTTTTATATACTGCATGGTATCATAAATAGCAAGGCCAGCAGTCACCACCCCACCACCAGAATTGAGATAAAGATGAATGTCCTTATCCGGATCTTCGGATTCCAGGAAAAGCATCTGGGCAATCACAATATTTGCAACATCATCATCAATCACATTACTCAAGAAGATGATCCGATCTTTTAGAAGACGTGAGTAGATATCGTAGGCTCTCTCTCCTCGACTGGTCTGTTCTACCACCATGGGAATTAAGGTCATATAATCTCCTCCTCTATGACTTGCTATTTTTAGAAATCTCTACTATCGTAGCCTTTCCAATTAAAAAATCAAGGGTTTTGTTTTCTAATAATTTAATCTCAAGACCTTTTAACAACCCTTCCCTTTTATAAAAATCCCTGACTTTTTCAACATCCTGATTACTCGATTTCGCAATGTCCTTCAGTTTTTCCTCTACCTCATCATTATTTACAGAGATATCCTCCCGTTTAGCAATAGCCTCAACAAAAAGTGAACACTTCACCTGCTTTTCTGCCTCAGCCTTATAATTCTCTCTCATCACATCAATAGGAATGCCCAGTTTTTCCAAACTTGATCCCTGAGAAAGAAGAGCCCGTTGGGTATCAGCCATGATAAATTCAATCTGACGTTCTACCATCGACGCCGGCACTTCAAATGGATTCTTTTCTATCAGTTGATCTACTACCCTATCTCTAACTAAAGATTCAATCCGCTGCTTTTCTTCTTTCTCCAAACCCTCTCCCAGTTTATTTTTAAGATCTTCTAATCCCTGATATTCGCCTAAATCTCTGGCAAAATTGTCATCTGCTTCAGGAAGAACCTTTTCCTTCAATCCCTTAATCTTAATCCTCAAACCGACTTCTTTGCCTGCCAGGTCTTTCCGATAATAATCCTCAGGGATTCCAAGCATGATTTCTTCAGATGCACCTTTCCTGAGGCCTAAAAGCTTCTGGCCCAATCCTGGGAGATAGGTGTCGGGGCCTACTTCTAACAAATGATCTTTAACCTCCCCACCTTCAAAAGGTTTTCCGTTAAGAGTTCCGTCACAGTCCATTAAAATGAAATCCCCCACTTTGACCGGTCGATCTTCTTCGACTTCCTTTACAGAGGCATGCGACTCCCTGATCATATTCAACCTGTTTTCTACATCTTTTTGGGTAACTGCCAGTTTCTCCTTTTCCACCTTCAAGTTGAGGTAATCCTTTAATTCTATTTCCGGTTTTATTTCAAAGCTGGCGGAATAGAAAAACTCCTTCCCCTCTTCCAAAACACCATTTTCTACCACCGGCTGTGAAACCGGTACAACCTGTACTTTTGTTAAAGCCTCGGGATAGGAAACCTGGATAAGCTTGGAAATAACCTCTCCTTCTACCTGTTCTTTATAATACTTTTTTAAAATATCTTTTGGAACCTTTCCCGGGCGAAATCCTCTAATCTTCGCCGTTTGCTTCAATTTCTGGTAGACTGAATTAATCTCTTCCGTCACCTTCTCCGATGGTATAACTACATTTATCTTCTTTTTAACCGGCCCAAGTTGTTCAATGTCAACATTCATCGATACTCAAATCCTCCAAAGTGAAATAATTATTTTGCTGGTGCGAGAGGGGGGAATCGAACCCCCACGGTTGCCCGCTGGATCCTAAATCCAGTGCGTCTGCCTAATTCCGCCACTCTCGCAAGAACACAACTTAAAACCTAAGTGATATCCTCTCCTGACTCCATTTGGATAGCCTCTTTCCTGTGATCATCAAGCTTATACTTCAATAACCTATTCTTAGCTTCTTCATCTTCCTTCATCCTCCCCTGCAACCTCTCAAATAGAAATACTGCAACTAAGCACATGATGGGAACCAATACTCTCACTAACCCATCATACTTTACAATAGCGTAAAAAGTAAATAGCACCAGGAACAACTCAAAAAGAGAAAAAATTCCCATAACGCCCCCTCCTTCCGGCAAAGTGAAACTGTTCCAAACTTAAAAAATTTAAGCTAATTTCTCCTTTACTCTTAGTGGGATCTGTAATTTATAGAAATATAACATGAAAAGGCATCTAAATCAAATAATATAATTCATGCTCATAATGCCTGCAATCTTCTGTAACTGACCTGACCTAATTTATACCAGTGCCCCGTCTCATAAATTCTGCATGCCAAATTGGCAAAATGAAATGTTGTCAAAATGTTTATAATTGATACACTTATTAGAGACGGGGAAATCAGAAATTAGAATATCGAAACTCGAAACAAACTTAAATGATCAAAATATCAATGACCAAAACAGAAACCCACA
>RCNB010001319.1_pt1 | contig 15640 bp, 9 predicted proteins | sample 2041321 | NCBI WGS metagenome assembly RCNB01 (sample SAMN09708232, study PRJNA481090) | Marine sediment metagenome, whole genome shotgun sequencing project. | reverse complement strand
GGTAGTTACAGAGATGTACCAGGTGCCACCAAATTTGCCGTTAAAGTTGGTTTAGGATTTTATTTCTAGAAGTCAAAATACGAGTTAAACAGACTTGATTTAAAACCAATCGTAAACCATGTTGTATTATCTTCAGAAATAACATCACCTGATTGATCTGGAGAGAAATTTCTAAAAGTAATACCTCCAAATAATTGTAAATTGGTTACAGGATTTACGATATAACCTCCTTGAAAATCAGCGATAAATATATTAGTAGAATTTCCCTGTCCAACATCATTCCCAGTGTCAGAAACCCTCTCGTCATATGAACGCCAGATATCCCCTCCATAACTAGTGCCAAGGCCTTCAGAGACAAAATCAAAGCCTTTTTTACCCGCGATTAATTTTGCATTTCCGAACCATCGGTTTTTTGAATATCGGGCAATGCCAATCACTTCATAAAAATTACCTCCCCATAAGTGCGAGATAGGTTGATTATAATGGCCAGCGTTTAATGTTGATTCTAGGTGAGCAAAAGTATATGGTCTCACCCAGTTAAATTCTCCCTGCAGCATTAAACCATCTACCTTAAAAGCATTATAATATTTTCCACCGAGTTGAAAGGCAAATTTATTTCCCCAATAACCCGTGCCATCAAAAACCCTGCTGGTAGTCATCTCGTCAATTAAGAATTGAGTATAAACACTAATGTTGTCCCCGATTCTGTATTTCATACTTAATCCAATATTGGCATTACCTGATCTTGAACCTTTATTGAATTCGACAGATCTGTAAAAAATGATAGGATTAAAAAATGAGATATCAAATCCATTTGGGCTGCTTTCTTCATTCGTAATTACCGATTCAAATAAACCAATATTAAATCGTTTGGTTACGTTCCAGCTCAAATGATGCATGGCAACGTATTTACGGAAATTAGAATTATTTGTTACAGAACTTGGTCGTACATCGTCCATCCACATCCATAAATTGGTATATTTAATCTTCCAGAATGTAGTACTAATTTTTAAGAAAGGATAGGGAGAAGCAACATCCGACAAGAAAAAGGACCTATAGCCATCACCAATAAAGTTTTTCCCATTTCCAAATTGAAAATTAAAAAATTTATTAGGTGTATAACTCAAATAAGCCTCTGCTACCGGATAATCAAACCCATCTTCTTTAAATTGTTTCGACCTGCCACGACCAGGTACAACCCCATAGGCATTATCATTTGTTTCAATACGTCTGGCATAATCATTCACGTAATCGGCAAATCTCCCTTGACTTTCATAAAAAGAGGTTGAGAAACTAAATTTCTCACCTAAAGAACCTTGAATTTGCAGACCTCTCGTATTGTTATAGGTATAATCTACGTCTGAATTGTCTTTTCCAATCTGAAGGTCAAATACAGGATTTAATGTGAACCAATAATTTTTCCCTTTTACTAATGCTAAATGTTCGTTGTGCAATTTTCTTCCCCCCCAGGTCTCTCTATTTTTTAACAAGCTCGTTCTTTTAGCTTCTAAATCAATATAAGGTTTTACCTCATTGAACAGGTATGGTTTTGAGGAAGTGTGGGTATTCTCATCTTTGTTAAGTTGGTAGATGATGTCATCGTATTCCTGATGTACAAAGGGAATATTTAATTCACTTTGAAATTCAGGAAATAAGGTGTTGGCCAAATTTGGAATTACATCTTCAATGTCTTTTTTATCTTCAACAACAACTATTTTTTTATTATTATCACTTAATGGAATGGCGAGTGGAAGTTGATAACGCTCATCAATTACTCGACCATTGTAAGTAGGTGCTTGTACTCTGGGTAAGGTTTTAAAAACCCGGTGAACTTCATCTTCTAATTCCTTATACATTGCATTAACATAAAGAACTTCGAATTTGCCTTCTTTGGTAACAGTAAAAATAATTTTTATTGTTCCAGCGAAATTCTCATCTTCAGCTATTGTAGGCACTTTATATCTTTCAATGACATCTGCTTTTAATTTGTCATTGAAACAACCCATTAATTCATTTAATGCAACTTCTTCACAACCAGGATATACAGGAGGTTTGGTCTCCTGAGCTTGTATTGAAATTGAAATGGATATCAAAAAGAATAAAAGAAAATTTTTCATATGAATTCGTTACAGTTGTAATAAATGTTAGCTATGGTTTTACTAAAAAGTAAACGCTGCAAATCTAATTTATTTTACTAACAAGGTTATTTTTTAATCCATATTTTTCATTGCTTTCCGGGCATAGGGCTATGCCTTTATCATTAAAGTCTAAACGATGTCCAAATTCGCTGATCCAACCGATTTGTTTTGAAGGATTACCCACTACAAGTGCATAGGGTTTGATCTCTTTTACAACTACAGCTCCAGCTCCTATAAATGCAAATTTACCAATATCATTACCGCATACAATAGTGGCATTAGCTCCTATACTAGCACCCTTTCTGACCGTGGTTTTCATGTATTCATCTTTGCGATTTACAGCACTTCGGGGATTAATCACATTGGTAAAAACCATTGAGGGCCCCAGAAACACATCATCTTCGCAATTCACTCCAGTATAAATCGAAACATTGTTTTGAACCTTTACATTCTTTCCTAAATGAACATCAGGTGAAATGACCACATTCTGCCCAACATTACAATTTTCTCCAAGGCTGCAATTTGCCATGATATGACTAAAATGCCATATTTTAGTTCCCTTACCAATAGAACAAGGTTCATCAATTATCGCTGATTCATGCGTAAAATATTCTTGAGTTTTCATAGAAATAGACTTAGGTAAATATGCTAAAGAAATAAATTAAACTTTTGTTGGATGCCAAGTAGTTTTGATCTCCAGCGTTTTTTCAATAAAATAGGGAGATTCATTATGGTCTCCTAGCCAATCATTTTTTTTATAAAGAATGACCCTTTTTATATTCTCGCTAGATAGCTCAGAAATTTTTTTGATGTCCTGTTCGTCACTTCCATTATAAACAATGGCGTTTACATCCATATGAGAAGCCATGTGTGAAATCAATTCTTCCCTTTCTCCTGTCAGGATATTAATAACACCAGGCGGAACGTCAGATGAGTGGATGACTTCGGCAAAAGATATGGCACTAAGTGGTATATTTTTGCTTGCTAATACAATTGAAGTATTTCCTCCAACTAAAACTGGTGCGATAACCGATACCAAACCTAATAGACCCTGTGATTCAGGCGCTACGATCGATACGACTCCCATCGGTTCAGAAGCTGAAAAATTAAAATGAGCACTTGATACAGGATTGACTGAACTAAAAATCTGCTGATATTTATCGCTCCAACCAGCATAATAAACCAATCGGTCAATTGAAGCTTCTACTTCTTCTTTTGCTTTTTTACTGCTAGATCCTTGGATTTCAAGTTCTTTAATAAACTGTTCCTTTCTTCCCTCAAGCATCTCTGCTATTCTGTAGAGGATCTGACCTTTATTAAGCGCTGTTGTATTTTGCCAACCGCTCTGCGCTTTTCTTGCAGAGACAACGGCATTTCTAAAATCCTTCCGTGAAGCTAAACACATATTGGCAAGTAGCAGTCCTTTTTTATTGTGAACCGGAAAATACCTACCTGATTCGGTTCTTGGGAATTTACCACCGATATATAATTTATAGGTCTTTAGTATGTCTATCCTACTCATAATTATTCAAATTTTACATAAGGTTTAAGGCCATGGAGTCCTCCTTCTCTTCCAAATCCACTTTCTTTATAGCCTCCAAATGGTGATGTTGGATCAAACTTATTAAAAGTGTTAGCCCAAATTACACCGGCTTTTAATTTTTGAGTCAGATAAAAAATCTTTGAGCCTTTTTCTGTCCAAACACCAGCCGATAAACCAAAAGGGGTATTATTGGCCTTTTCAATTACTTCATCAATAGTTCTAAATGTTTGAATGGCTAAAACTGGGCCGAATATTTCTTCTTGTACAATCCGATGCGACTGTGATACATTGATAAAAAGCGTAGGTTTACACCAATTCCCTTTGTCAGGAATCTGACATTCAGGTTGATAAATCTCACTGCCTTCATCGAGTCCAATTTTAATATAGTTTTTAATTGTTTTTAATTGCTTTTCAGAATTCACAGCACCGATATCAGTATTCTTATCCAAAGGATCACCAATCATTAAAGAATTCATTCTTTCCTTCAACTTCTCGATAACCGATTTAGCAACTGATTCTTGAATAAACAATCTTGATCCCGCACAACAAACATGACCCTGATTGAAGAAGATAGCGTTGATGATTCCTTCTATGGCCTGATCAATGGCAGCATCTTCAAAAATGATATTTGCGCCCTTTCCGCCTAGTTCTAAAGTTAACTTTTTGTCAGTTCCGGCTATTGCCTTTTGAATATATTTCCCCACCCCGGTAGAGCCTGTAAAAGCTATTTTCTGGATGTCTTTATGTTCAACTATTGCAGCTCCCGTTTTACCAGCTCCCGTAATGATATTTACCACGCCTTTTGGCAAGCCGCTTTCTCTGATAATTTCAGCTAATTTCAAGGCCGTCAAGGGAGTCGTTTCAGCAGGTTTAAGAACAACAGTATTTCCTGTAGCCAGAGCTGGGGCAATTTTCCAAGCAGCCATTAACAATGGGAAATTCCAAGGAATAATCTGACCAACAACTCCTAAAGGCTTAGCCGTTCGATTAGGGAAAGCATAGTTGAGTTTATCGGCCCAGCCAGCGTAGTAGAAAAAATGATTGGCGGCTAAAGGAACATCTATATCTCTCGATTCACGAATGGGTTTTCCACCGTCTAAGCTTTCAATCACTGAAAACTCTCTAGCCCGCTCTTGAATCAATCTAGCAATTCTGAAAATATATTTACCTCTTTCTTTTCCAGGTAGCTCAGACCATTTTTTAAAAGCTTTTCCTGCGGCATTGACAGCCTTATCAACGTCTTTTGAAGAAGCGTCCGAAACTTTGGCAATTACTTCATGGTTAGCAGGGTTTATGGTTTCAAAATAATTTCCATCAATTGGGGGAGTAAATTCACCATCGATAAAGAGGTCATATTGATTTCTAATTTGAATATGGTCGGTACTTTCTGGCGCTGCATCATAACTCCAAGAAGCCTTAAATGCTGTACTCTCTGATTTTTTTGTCATGGTTAATCCTTTGAAAAATAATTAGCGGATTGGTAATAACCTGTTTCCGATTTCACTAATTGCATAAGAATATCATTTGCTAAACTACTCGCTCCAAATCTGAAATAGGTCTTGTTCATCCACTTTTCTCCTAAAACTTCATTAAGCATAACTAAATATTGCAAAGCTATTTTTGAAGTAGAAATACCACCGGCAGGTTTCATTCCGATAATTTTTCCGGTATTCATGTAAAAATCCTTTATGGCATCGAGCATTACATAGGTAACGGGCATCGTTGCTGCTGGTTGAATTTTACCCGTAGAAGTTTTGATGAAATCAGCTCCTGCATACATGGCAATTTCACTTGCTTTTCTCACATTGTCCAGTGTCTCTAATTCACCAGTTTCGAGAATGACTTTTAAATGGGCTGAACCACATGCTTCTTTAATAGCAGCAATTTCATCAAATACGAAATTGTATTCTCCGGCTAAAAACTCTCCTCTTGAAATGACCATATCTATTTCATCAGCTCCTTGGTCAACTGCAAATTCAGTATCCATGATTTTTGTATTCCTGCTTGATTGTCCGCTAGGAAAAGCTGTAGCAACTGAAGCCACTTGAATGTCAGAATTTTCTAATGCTTTTTTTGCAATTTTTACATAAGTGGGATAAACACAAATCGCAGCAACTGTAGGAATATTATCCAATTTCTCATGCAGATGAAGCGCCTTATAGCATAATTGTTGAACCTTACCCGGAGTGTCTTTTCCTTCAAGGGTAGTAAGGTCAATCATGCTAAGAGCCAATTTTAGCCCTTCTACCTTTGAAGATTTTTTAATACTTCTTTTGCAAAACCTGTCTACACGCTCTAGAACGCCGACAGTGTCATAGGAAGGTAAATTATTTAGATTTGGAATCATTCATATGAATTATAAATTCAAATTTACAAATTATTAATGATAAGTGCGAAGCAGAATTATAAAGAATAGAATGACTTTTTGGGCAATTAATGAAGTGTCAATTATTGTATTACCACGAGCGTAATCGGAAGCGTATAGGAAACTCGAACTGGTTTTGTACGTTGTTTACCCGGTGTCATCTTAGGTAATAATTTAACAACTCTGATAGCTTCTTTTTCCAGCCGGATATGAGGGCCCCTTGCTCTGATATCAACGATGTCACCACTTTTGTCAATCTTGAACTGTACATATACTTTTTTCTTCCCAGCTTTCAGGTCAATATCTTGAGCAAGTTGAGTATTGAAGTATTTGAGTACATGCTTGTTGATTTTTTCCTGAAGACATTCTTTTAAAGCTTGTTTATTACCTTTGCATCCTGGATAAATTGGAGCTTCTTCAATAATAGCAAAGGGAATGTCTTTAAGAATTTCTTCATCTTCAATAATCTCTTCGATGTCTTCGTAATCTGTAACTTCAACGAATTCAGTTTCGTCAGTCTCTGTCGATTCCAGTACTGTTTCTATAATGTCTTCATCATTGGTTACAATTTCTATTTTCTCAGGAGCGGGAGGAGGTGGGGGAGGAGGTTTTACCTCCATGATTCTTTGGGTAACCGGAATGTCAAGTATTTCTTCAGTTTCAAATGACACCACATTTAATTCACCAATGCTTCTGTCAACGGTCTTCCATTCTAATCCAATATAGATAAGCGACAAAGTCAAAACCAAGCCTAATTGAAAAAAGAGCTTTCTATGGGGTGATAACCGTGCTTTACTACTTTTCTTAGCTAACATGATAGGTGGATTATAAGGACCTTTAAGTTAGTATTTTAGTGAAAAATAAAATATGATTTTTGTCATGATTTTTTCAGAAAAGAAAGTGGTGTGACAATAAGGCTTGATAATCACAATTAAAAGCAAAAAAAAACATCCGACTACTGACGGATGTTTTTTAATATTATAATGTAAGGTGTTTATTCTACAATCAGGGTAATAGGTAATGTATATTTTACACCTACTGGTCTTCCTCTTTGTTTTCCAGGAGTCATTTCAGGTAATAATTTAACTACTCTTACAGCTTCTTTTTCAAGACGGGCATGAGGGCCTCTCGCTCTTACATCTGTAATTTTACCGGTTCTGTCAATTTTAAATTGAACATAAACTCTTTTTTTACCAGGGCTTAATCCTAGATCTCCAGCCAACCCAGTATTGTATTTTCTGTTTACGTGTTTACTGATTTTATCAACCATACACTTTTTCTTTTCCTCATTGCTACCCTTACAGCCTGGGTAAACAGGTACATTTTCGATAATTGCAAAAGGAACATCGTCAATTACTTCTTCATCTTCAACAATTTCTTCGATTTCCTCAACCTCTACAGCTTCAGATTCATCAGTTTCAGTCGATTCTAATACAGTCTCTTCAATTTCTGCTTCATCTTCGACTATTTCAATCTTTTCTGGCGCTGGTGGTGGTGGTGGTGGTGGTTTCACCTCTTGAATTCTTTCTGTAATAGGTATATCAATTTCCTCTTCTGCCTCAATATTGGCCATTCCTAGATCAGAAATACTTCTTTCGAAGGTTTTCCATTCAATTCCTATATAGATAAGAATCAAAGCAAGGGCTAAACCTAACAGCATGAACTGTTTGTTATGCTTTTCTAAATTCGCTTTAGGGTTCTTTTTTACTTCCATGTTCTCTTAAAATTTTTATACTTCGCTAATTTAATGAAATAATCTGCACAAAAACAAGTAATTTTTAAATTGTCCTGTACCACTTTATTAATTTGTTGAATACTAACAAGGCCACAATGACTCCAACGGTGTTTGCAATAGCATCATAAATATCACCTGTACGATAGGTAGTCAAGCCACTTTGTAGTCCTTCAAGAATGATGCCATAAAGGATTAGCGCTAAAGGTACAAAAAATTTAAACACCTTTTCATTTATCCTTTCTTTCAAGGCAAAATACCATAAAATAGTAAGGCCAAAATACGCAACAAAATGTAAATATTTGTCTCCTGACTTAATTCCAAGACCTAAATTTAGCTTGGGAACCGCACTCAGACTTAATACTGCAAGGAATAAAGTAGCTGCAATTGCAATTAGTAGCGAATTACGCTCCAATAATTTCTTTATATTCTGCAGCATCTAGTAAACTATCAATTTCTGAATCATTGCTCATTTTTATTTTTATCATCCAGCCATCACCATAAGCATCCGAATTCACCTTTTCAGGAGCATCTTCTAAGGATTCGTTAAATTCAATGATTTCCCCGCTTAAAGGCATGAATAAATCCGAAACCGTTTTTACCGCCTCAACGCTTCCAAATACTTCATTTTGTTCAATGCTTTCATCAACAGTTTCAACATCTACATAAACGATATCTCCTAATTCACCTTGTGCGAAGTCTGTAATACCTACTGTAGCAATATCGCCTTCAATTTTTATCCATTCGTGATCTTTAGTGAATTTTAAATCTTCTGGTATGTTCATTTTTAAATCTTTAAGTTAGTTACCAATAATATATCTTACACTGATACCCCCATTAATTGAAGTACGGGGATATGTAGTTGATATTGCAAATTTAGAATTATTATAGTCAAGGAAAAAGGAGGTTAGTAAATTTTTATTAAGAGAGTAATCTGCAAGAAATTTAAAGGAAACCAAATTTTGTCCACCAGTAATTTGATCATTATCTATTTCGTCTTCAATACCATAAGCCCTAACAATTGTCAGGTTTTCGCGAATTCCCATATCGAGCTTCAAATTAATATCTCCCTGAAAAGTGGTTGAACCTCCGCCACTTCCTGTCTTGAATTTCATTTTCACATTTTTTATTCTATATCCCATTCCTAAAACAATCTCTTCACCAGATACTTCAGTAACAGTGTTATTATTAAAATTTAAATTTAGCGCTTTATCTTTATTAAAAGCGGCTCTTACTGAGAGTGAATTTTTTAATTTAAAATCTACTCTAATCAAAGGTGAAAATTCTTCAATCATATTGACACCACTATATAACTTGTTAGGATTGAAATTCCCTGCAATATCTCTATTCACATCTTCATAAGGATTATCAGCATCATACCTTAAGTTATTGGAGAAAGACAGTATTGAATAAATGGACCTATAACTGTGTTCCAATGTGAAACTTCTAAAATTCGTCTTAACCCATGGTATGGCCATAAGGCCTTTGTATGAGATTCTCCAATTTGGCACGGGTGTTTTTCTAAAAGCTGTTAATTGAACTGAATTTGCATCTTTTCCTGTGTATGCTGCGAGAAATGCCGGAAGGACAACATCTTGATTTGTTCCTCCAAATCCATTAATATCTCCTCCGGAATCATCTGAGAGTCTTTGTGAAATAGTAGCCCTGTTATCCTTAAATTGTTGAAACAATTCTCCATTGTCTTTAAACGAAGCACTTAACATGATTTGAGATATGCTAAAGTTTCCAACTCCATTTCTTGGCGTAGCATCAAGCGTTCCATTTACAACATCTAACTGTTGGCTAAAACTTTCAGTATAGGTTCTGTTACCAAATAATTCAATGTCTAAATCTCTTGTGAATTTAATATTTGCAGAATAATCAAATTTATCATAATGTGACTTGCTATAGTTCCTTGCATAGAAATTATCATTGGGATCTCTCGAAATCAACCATCCACTTGTGATTGCTTTATCCAAAATATCCGCCTGACTTCCAAAAACAAACCCAAAGGTTGGTGACAATGAACCTGAGAAACTACTTTGCCCAAGAAACCCAAATTCAGGAATATAACCAGGTAGAAATGTTCCATTATTTTCGGTATATGACAGTCTGATGTTCTTGACGGAAGTCAATATGTCTACTGCGACTCGACCCACTTTTTGGCCCGTCGATAAGCCTTTTTTTGCTTTGAGTATCTCTCCGGTTTCAGGGTCTTGCTTTGCATCAACAGTTTTCCTTTTGGTAAATAATTTTGACAAACCGATATAATCATATAACCTGTCCATACTCATATCTGCTGTTAAATTATGAGTGTTGGCATTTTGAATAGTATTTCCGACAGCATCAATAGTAGTAAAGGCTGGTGCCTGCCAGTCATAATCTGCGGTATAGTTATAAGTTCCGTTGATAAAACTTAGGGCAGGGAATTTATCAAAAGGTATTTTGTAAGTAACATTAAGGGTTTGATGGTAGTGGTCAGGTCTGCCAATCTTAAAGAAATTATCATATAGTTGAATATTCTCATCCTGGTCAAATTCATCATATACGTAGTTGTTTAATGCCCTTAACGAAAATTGGAGTGACTTTGTAAGATTATAAGCCACAAGATAATCCCAGTCAAACATAAAATTTCGTTGTTGCAGTAAAGGTAGGTCCGGAAGGCCTTCAACCAATGATCTTGATAACTGTTCATTATAGGTTCTGATAATATTTGAATTGATCGCAAAAGAGGTGGGAAGCAGGTTGAAATTAAAGTCTTTGATAAATTGTAAATAGGCTTTATCGGTTACCAATCCCCATGCCTTGAAAGGCTCAATGATCTTTGGTTGAAAGCTATGTGTATAGTTTGCAGATGCCCTTAATTTTTGATCGATAAATTTTTGAATATTATAATCTCTGTGATACGTTTCATTATATAGGTACGAAAGCGATAGGTTTTCGACATCATAGAAATGCGGTTTTTTACTTTGGGATGTTCTATTCTTCCTTACATTGATGAAATTCAAACTTTTCCGTTGGGTATAATCTCTTGCTTGGTCACTATCTGTTGTCCCATTTTGAAAAAGAACATCTTGAAATCGCGGATCGTATTTTGGGTCTCTGTACTCTTCCCCAAAACTAAAATTAATTGGAATGCTCATACTCGCTCTTCTAGGTAATAGTTGACCAATATTAATGTTCGAAACCAAACCGTATTGTTTCAATTCATCCTGGCTTCTTTCGTTTACCATCTGATCAAGACTTCCAAACCCAATTGTATGCATGCTTCCCGTTAGAGAAATGTCTGCAAAATCAGCAAAATTAGCATCAGCATTAACAATGGCTGCCCAACTTGATTTGTTGTCAAAGTCGGCTACCCGTAATTCATTGAACCATAGTTCCATGCTTTTTGGATTCTGAGATGAATTTTTTACCCCTAACATGATGGTTCGAATATTTGATAAATTAGGATTACCTTTAACTCTAATTCGGTATTCAGCAGGTTCACCAACCTGCGGTTGAGGATACAGTTGATTTATTAGTCCACCAACTTCAAGTCTTTCTAATTTGAGGTTTCCAAAAGCCTCAATATCGGCCTCAACGTTATTTTCTATCGGCCAAATCTCTTCGGCAGTTGTGGCGTTGAAACTTGTTATTTTTAATGGAATTTCTAATTGATAATAGTTGTCATCAGTATCACTTCCCAATCTTACAATTCCAACTAATTCATCATCTTTAACTTCGATATCTCCAATAATACCTTCAGCATGAATAAACATTTTTAGCTGTTTATACATCCTTAAATCAAAAGTAGTATTTTTAAAAATTGCTCTGGTGTCGCCAGGTTGAAGATCAGTAATCTTTGCAGTAACTGACTGTTCATTTTGTTGCTGTATAGTTGTGGTTCCCTGAAGTCTTTCTCTTTCAATTCCGGGAGGTAGTCTATAGGGTATGGGTTGTCGATCTTCATTCTCCTCAATATTGACTACTCCTACTTCAAATTTTTGATTTTCATCTGGTGATATCTCCTGAGGTGGCTGAATAGCATTATCGAGTGTTTTTGTATACCTTCTCCAGTCTCCTCTTACTAATTGTAATTCTCCAAACCTTAAAACTACAGGAATTTTGAATTTGGTAAGAAACATTCTCATAAAACGAATAGATGTAAAACCAGCTATGTCGTTGATAATATTATTTGGATCTTCAGGGGTAGTGATCGGAATTCTAAATTGATACCAAGTAGTCGTCTGAGTGGTGTTGTTCGCAAGATTTACAGTAGTTACTCTGCTATCAACGATGTAATTTTGGCCTACAACCAGATCCGTTTTGTTCAGTGAGACTTTATATTGATAATAACTTTCAATAGCACTCATGGTTTGATCCTTATTAATATCTTCAACATCAGGGTAAGTTGTTGAAGAAGTAGGATAACTTTCTACAGAGTTATTAATAGTTGGTGAATTCCCCTCAGTTAAACTGAATTTTTTATAACGAGTAATTATTGAAGCATCTTCGGCGTCATAATCAGATCCTCTGAAATAATGAAAATTATCAGCTGAAGGATCAGATCCAAAAACACTACCATATTTTGTGGCTTCATCAATATCGTTTATCCCGTCAAGCCCAAGATCTTGATTTAACCTGGCCTCGTCGCTTTCAGGGAAGGCATATAGCAAGGATTGGTCTGTTGGAATCGATGAAAAAGGTGTTGGATCAATATTGGTTCCGGGTATCTGATTACCATCTATCGGGAGACCATTTTCAAACATTTTTCGATCATCCTTTAAAATGTCTTCAGAAATACTTCCAAAGTTAAAGTATAATTCTCCTTGCATATCTTGAAGGGTTGGAGGTGATGAAGGTCCGCCTTCTTCAGGCTCAATGGAATAATTCTCATAAGGATCCATAAGCCAAAACTGTACATATTCTATATTGGCTTGTTGGAAGTTGGTTGTAGTTAAAGCCCTTGTTATACCCGCCCATCTGTCTTCAGGGTTGATGTAACTTCCATCGGCTCCGAAGCTGTCATCATAATTGTTTGACCCTCTTTCAGCAGGGAAATAGGCCATGTCTAAAGTTCTTATGATACTAGATTGAGTTACATCCAGGTCAACCTGAGGAAATAGTTCGCTATAATTTACCTGTCTTACTTCGGCCCTTGACAATTCATCACTGTCAATATTGGAAGGACGTAGAGATGAACCATAGAATATTTGATCAATATTGTACCATGATAATTGGGATCTTTTTGCTCCAATGGCAAGTTCAGGTGGTAATCCAGCGGCAACATTACCATTAGTAAAATCAAGTTCACCACTTTGTCCTAGGGGAGTACTTGAAGCAAACCATTGCTTTGGTGATTTAATATCCAAGGGTATCTGTGCACCTTCAAAATCATCAATGTATGAAGTTGCGGCTCCTTCTAAATCTATCCCTTTTGGTGTGCCCGGCAATAAATAAGCGAGTTCTGATCTTACAGAAATAAAAGAAGGCACATCTGAATTTATATTAGGTAATGCGTTGACCCATTTGGTTAATTTTGGAACCTCTGTACGGTAAGTAACATAGGCCCCTATGATGGTATTGTTAACCGGCTCTGATCCAAATTGCGCTTTTTGGGTCAGCGGTTTTTCATTCAAATTAATGATGTTTCCACCTACAGCCAGCTTATCACTGAATACATGTAAAACGTCAACACCCATATACCTTCTTCTTTGTTGGTTAAAACCAATGTTGTTTTCTACATCCACTTGAATCGGAGCATCCGAAGCAATAAGGGTAGGATTGATGATTTGGACATTCCCAATATTATAATCTACTACATAATCAACTCCTTCAACCAGTTCTCTTCCTCCCGTGGTTACTTTAACTGATCCTCTAGGTACGTTGAAGGCCCCTAATGGGATCCCACTTTTACCATCAGATTTAAAATAACCTTTAAATGAGTACTTATCTTTTTGTTGAAAATCATTTTGTGCCTCCGCTTGGGTTCTGTCATATAATTCTCTAAAAATATAGATATCATCTTCAGGCATTAATTGATCATCTAAATCTTCTCCAAAGGGCTCTACTGATGGGAATATAAAATAACCATTCGGCGAATCAATAGTGATGCCTTCTACATAATCAAAGAACCCGTCACCTTCAGGTTTGTTATTGTTATTCTGATCGAGTCGGTCAAGTCTTAGTAAATTGAGTAAAGTCCTGTCATTCACTCCTGGAGTTTGAGCGTTTTGTAAAATATTTATTGGTTCTCCCGTACTATCATCATAATAAAGTAATTCCAATCTAAAACCTTCATTTTGTAACTGAAAGGCCCCTGGAATTTCATAGACGTTTTTCATCAAAAGATCGAACATAGGAATGTTCGGATTGATGATTTCAGATCTTAACATTTTCACCACTAAGTTATCAGGAGCAATAACACCGGCATCAGTAAATTCACCCACTCGATGTACCTCAGTTCCATCAGAATATTCGTAGGCCATGGCAAGAACATCACTTTCTACCAATCTTCTGTTAAGCGTTATAAAACCCAATTGGGCGTTCATGGTAAAATCAACCCCTTGGACAAGCTTGATTGCATTTTCAAGAATTGTATAATCCCTTCCCTGAGACATTGCATAGGGAGCTAAGGCAGATCCAACAGTCGAAATATTCCTAATCGGGCCGTTAAGTGTGAGTAAGTTTTGCAGGTCGTTTGCTTCATTTGATGGATCTTTTCCCCCGGGAACCGGTGTAACATTGGCTGGGCCAATATTGTTTGCATCATTTTCTCCTAGATCAGCAAGAGCAACAATGTTTCTTGTACCCGTGGTGGTTGCATTTCTATTGGTCACCCAAATTTCAATTCTTGTAATATTAATTGAGCTATTGATCAATGGAAAATTAGAAAGGGCGTCATTGTATTTATCACGGAATCCATGGGCAATAAAAAAGTGACGGTTATTGTCATAGTTACTCGCCTTAAAATCGAATTCATTTAGCACCGAACCACCTTGAGCAGAAACGCTTCTAGTTTGTGATCGCTGTTGAGAAAAGATTCCTGTCACTGTAGTTTTACCAAATTGCAGTTCCATTTTAGCTCCAAAAAGGTTTTGAGCTCCTGAGACCAATGAGTTCCTGATGGGCATGGATACATTACCCACTTCAATTTTTCGAATAATATCATCTTCAGTTGGCGTGTATTCCAACTTTACCATATTCTGAAAATTAAAAGTAGATTGAGTGTCAAAATTTGCAAGAACTCTAAGTCGCGTTCCAATCTTTGCATTTAAACTGGCATTGATTTCTTGATCAAAATCAAAAGTTGTGCTTTGTCTGTTATTTTCAGAAAGTTGAGGATTTTCGACCCTTTGATAGATCAATCCCATTTTAACTAAAATTGAACCTTGAACATTTACGTCAATACTATTCCCTCCAAAAACACTTTCAAAAAAGTTAGAATTTACATAATAGGTTGGTAAAAGGTTCTTTTGAACATCTGCGGCACCTTTCGTTTTTCCACTAATTGCGTCTATTTTATCCTTTGAATATTCCAACATGTCTCTTTCAAGACGATAATCTTTATATTCCTCAGGAGTCATTTGGGTAGGATATTTGATGTAATAGTCGCCTATTTTTTCCATCAAAATATAGTTCCCTGTTTTAGGGTCATAAATTACTTCAAGTTCCTTGTTGTCGTTGAGAAATAGGCTTCCGCTTTGGTTATTGTTAAAAGAATAAGGAAGCGGTTGAATGGTGTCATTTCTGACTGAAGTAGTTGATTGACCGCTAGTTACTGAATTATTCCCTGTATTTATTTGAGCCGAGGCAATTGTCGTACTTAATAAAAGCACAATTAATATAATAGGGAGATTATATTTAAATCGTTTTATTTT
>RCNB010001317.1_pt1 | contig 15647 bp, 13 predicted proteins | sample 2041321 | NCBI WGS metagenome assembly RCNB01 (sample SAMN09708232, study PRJNA481090) | Marine sediment metagenome, whole genome shotgun sequencing project. | reverse complement strand
ACCTGTTGGGGATCGGCCTGTTCATTGTTCTCTATGTTGCCATTGGCTCGTTTGTATACTTCGAATTGAAGAATTTGCTTGAGGTGTTTACGCGCGACGAACGCACCCAAATCTGGGCGTATATCGACTTCGCGGTAAATACGCTGGCCATTCTCACGGCCATGTTTGTCACCAGCCGAATTACGACGCGATTTGGCATGGCAACGACACTCGCGCTGATTCCGGCATTGATGGCTATCGGTATGCTCGTAGTCGCACTGTCGCCGGTCGTTGCTGTTGTTGCCGGATTGCAAGTTGCCAGACGTGCGGGCAACTACGCCATTACCCGACCAGGCCGGGAAATGCTGTTTACAATTGTAAACCGGGAAACTCGTTTTAAGGCGAAGCCGGTTATTGATATTGTGCTGTACCGTGGTGGCGATATGGTGACAGCATGGGCATTTACTTTGCTGACGAGTGTCGTCGGTCTGGGCCTCGGCGCGGTCGCAGCGATCGGTGCCTGTATCGCAGGCGCATGGGCATTTGTTGGCATGAACCTCGGCCGCAGTTTTGACGCAACTGCGGTGGATCAAACGTTCGAGCCAGAGTGAAGACAAGGAGACTGATATGAGCAACACAACAATCGAATACGGTGCTGCGGCTAAATGGTTGCATTGGTTTGTAGCACTGGGAATATTTGCGTTGATTTATCTCGGGCTTGAGCAGGCCGGTATGGAGCGAGGGCCGGAGAAATTCGAAGTTCGGGCACTCCACGCGTCAGTTGCCCTGATCGTGCTTGCGTTAATGACGGTGCGGTTGGTTTGGCGATTTCTTAACGGCGTGCCTGCACATCCTGACGGTTTGCCTGGATGGCAGCGTGCGACGTCGACGCTGGTTCACTGGGGGCTCTACATATCAGTTTTCGTGCAGCTCATCTCGGGTTCAATGACGGTTGCAACGGGCGGCAATGCGTTGCCGTTTTTCGGCTTGTTTTCTATTGCGCTACCGATTGTCGAAAATGATGAGTCACATGAGTTTTGGGAGGAAATCCACGAATTCTCCTGGATCATCATTGCAGCTTTCCTCATCGTGCACGTGCTCGGCGCCCTGTATAACCATTTCGTACTGAAAAATGATGTGTTGCGGCGTATGACAATCGGTGTTCGAAAGGGCTCTTGAAAGAGCAATGAAAAAACCGGCACCGAGCTTCGAGAGCAGCGACCTGCGTGAATTTGGCGAGGTGCTGCGCGGGCGGCGGACGATAAATCTGTTTCTGCAAACGCCGGTACCGGCAAAACTCATTCGTGATGCGATTGAAGTCGCAACCTGGGCACCCAATCACCACGTAACGGAACCCTGGGCGTTTTATGTGCTTGGCAAGCAAACGAAAACGATATGCCTGGATCTCATGCGGGACATCGTCACAGCCAAAAAAGACCCGAAGGCAGCTGATTTCAAAGCGAAGAGCTGGTCCGAAAAGCCGGGATGGTTGGTTGTAACCTGCCGCAGGTCGAAAGAGGCGGCATTGCAGCAGGAGGATCTCGCAGCGTGCAGCGCCGCTGTGCAGAATCTAATGCTGTATCTGTGGAAAGCCGGTGTCGGCTCAAAGTGGACTACCGGCGACATCACACGCGACCCGCGCTTCCTGGATGTCGTTGGTATTGATGCAGACCACGAGCTTGTTGTCGGTCTGATCTGCTACGGCTACCCGAAAGTCACGCCGGATCAGAGCCGCAAGCCCGCGACAGATGTGCTTACAGAACTCCCCTAGGTGAGCTCCCTCGGCCCGGGTTTTCAGTCCCGTGCGAGTTCGTCCGGGTGGTGCATGAAGGGTCCGGGTGCGATCAACGGTTTGAGCACAAAAACGGCGATCGTAATAGCGGATACGGTGGCGATGATGACAACGCTGTTGCGAACACTGCCGTCATAAATCAATGCAGCAGCAATCGCCCCACTTGCCCCCAGGGCGTTTTGCAGCGTACCGATAATCGATGAAGCCACGCCGGCGATTCGAGGCAGCGGGTCAAGCGCGACGACCATGGAGTTGGGCATGAGAATGGCGACCGAAAACATGAAGATGCAGATGTTCGCCCATAGCCACCAGAACGGGGCATTATCGAGCCAGGCAATAACAAGTAGTTGCGTACCGCCAATTGCGATGAGTACAACAGCGATCGTGATCAACTGCATCATGTCGAATCGGGTAACCAGAATACGATTGGCCGCAGCGCCGAAAAGTATCGATAGCCCGGCTGTCGCAAACACCAGTCCGAACGCCTGTATCGAGAACCCGTAGATTTCGACGACAAGTGCGGCGGATACAGTAATTATCGACATAAATCCTGCAGGTGGCAGGACGATCAGCAGCAGGCCAAAGATGCTCTGCCGGTGGGAAAAGAATTCGGCGAAGCTGGAGATCAGCTGGCGCACGGGGTGTTGTCCGGTAGTCGGTGTGTGAGTCTCGAAAAGGTTACTGCGAATTGCGAGCAGTATCGCGAGGCCACACGCGGCGATCAGGGTAAACGGAGTGCGCCAGCCCCACTGCGCAACGAGCAAGGCGCCGATGCTTGGCGCGATTACCGGTGCCGCCGTAAAGATCATCATCATTAACGACATCAGGCGTGCCGCGTCTTTGCCACTTGCAACGTCCCGGACGATTGCGCGCGATACAACGAGCGCAGACGCGGCACCGAATCCTTGCAGAAAACGAGCGGCAAGTAAGACTTCGATATCATTCGCGGCGGCGGCGATTGTCGCAGCTGTTGCGAACAGTGACATGCCAACATACAGGACAGGCATGCGGCCAAGACGATCGGCAAACAGCCCGGCCGGAATCTGGCCAAAAGCCATGCCAGCCATGAATATGCCGACGATTTGCTGGCTGCGCTGCAGGTTGGTTGCCAGGGCTTCGACCATTGCTGGTATGGCCGGCAGGCTGAGGTCAATTGTCAACGCGGCCAGGCCGGTCAGCAGGCCGAGCGTAACGACGAAGCTTCGCTTATGGTGGGGGGAGGGGGAACTCACGATCAGGTCAGACTGACATCCCGACCTGCTATTAACAAGCCTGCCAGCGAGGGGCTGCCGAGCCAGTAGCTAAGATCCCTCGGATGATCGATGTCCCAAATCGCGAGGTCAGCGCGCTTGCCCACCTCGAGCGTACCGCGATCTTCGCCGAGGCCGAGCGCGACGGCCGCCTCACGCGTTGCGCCCGCAAGGCACTCCTGCGGCGTAAGTTTGAACAGTCGGCTTGCAAGGGCCATAGCCTCGCGCACTGAGCAAAGCGGTGATGTGCCGGGATTACAATCGGTAGCGATTGCGATAGGCACACTTTTTTGGCGTAGTTCGTCAACAGGCGGTTGTTGTGTTTCGGCCAGCGTCAGAAACGCGCCAGGCAAGAGCACGGCAACGGTTCCCGCATTTGCCATCGCTGCGACACCGGACGGATGCGCGTACTCGAGATGGTCGGCCGAGAGTGCGTCAAATCTTGCTGCCAGAGACGCTCCGCCGCTGTCGCTGAGTTGGTCAGCGTGCAGTTTCACCGGAATCCCGAATGACTGTGCGCAGCTAAATACCTTTGCGACCTGGTCGGCGTCGAACGCGATTGTCTCGCAGTAAGCGTCGACCGCGTCGGCGAGCTTTCTTTCAGCGACCAGTGGCAGTAGCTCGTCGCAGATGAGGTCGACGTACGCATCTGAATCGTCCATGAACTCTGGCGCTACAGTGTGTGCAGCGAGCAGCGTGGTGCGAACCGTCAAATTCGATGATGTTCCGATTCGGCGTGCAACCTCGAGCATCTTGATCTCGCTATCGATGTCGAGTCCGTAACCGGACTTGATCTCGACAGTCGCAACACCGTCGGCTTCGAGCATTCGCACGCGCCGCATCGCGGATTCGAATAACGCATCAGGCGTTGCCTCGCGAGTAGCTCTAACCGTCGAAAGTATGCCGCCGCCGGAGCGGGCAATGTCCTCGTAACTTGCGCCCTTGAGTCGTTGCTCGAATTCGGCAGAGCGATCGCCGCCAAAAACCAGGTGTGTGTGACAATCTATCAGTGCCGGCGTAACCCACTGACCCGCCAGGGACCGGGTAACTGCGGCGGATTTCTCGGGAAGGTCTGTCCGCGACCCAAGCCACGCCAGTGCACCATCTGCGATCGCAATCGCGCCGTCCTCGACGACACCGAAACCAGGTGAGTCGCGTCGCATAGTTGCGATGTGCGCGTCTGTCAGCAGCAGATCCCAGTCCGTCATTCGTTGCTCCGAGTGTGCTTTCGACGGTATCATGGCCAAAGCTGTATATACAACTTAATGGGCCTCCGGTGTCGTCTATTTTCGCTCGTAAAGCGTTGCTGCAAAAGGGCTGGGCAGACAATGTCCGCTTGCAGCTTGACGGTGGGCGGATCAGGAGCGCTACTGCAAATACCTCGGCCGAGTCCGGTGACTTCGTGGCAGGTGTCATCATTCCAGGTCTTTGTAACGCCCACAGCCACGCATTCCAGCGAGCGCTCGCGGGCAGGACCGAAGAGCGTTCCGCGGCTGGACATGACAACTTCTGGACCTGGCGCGAGCGCATGTATGCGCTGGCAGGGCGGCTCAATGCTGACTTGCTCACGGCGATCGCGCAGCAGGCGTATAGCGAGATGCTTGCGAGTGGCTATACCTCTGTCGCCGAGTTTCACTACTTACATTCGGAGCCTGGCGGCAGCCAACGTGACGATACGATGTTCAATGCGCTCTGCGCCGCGGCACATAACAGCGGTATTCGCATGACTTACGTCCCGGTGCTGTACGAGCGATCCGGGTTCGATCAACCCGAGCCAGTGGGACACCAGAAGCTGTTCGCCAATGATGTCGAGAGTTTCCTGGCACATCATGAGCGGGTTCGTGAGCGAGCATCGGAAACACTAAACGTAGGCATCGGCGCGCACAGTCTGCGCGCCGTCTGCAAAGAGTCGCTCGTCGAAATTGCCCGTATCGCCGATTCCCAGAATCTGCCGATGCACTTGCATATCGCTGAGCAGCAACGCGAGGTCGACCAGTCGATGGCAGCCTATGGCCGACGTCCGGTTCGTTGGTTGCTTGAAAACTTCAATGTTGGAGACAACTGGTGCCTGGTTCATGCGACGCACATGGATGCGGACGAGGTCGAGTCTCTGGCGCATTCAACGGCGGTTGTGTGCCTTTGCCCGAGTACCGAGGCGAACCTCGGTGATGGCCTGTTTCCGTTGCATGATTTTCTCAGCTCAGACGGAAGGATGGCTATCGGATCCGATAGCCACGTTTCCATAAATCCGTTCGAGGAACTTCGCTGGTTGGAGTACGGCCAGCGCCTTGTAACGCAATCGAGAAACGTCGCATCGCTGCAACAGTCACATGTTGGCCGGGAGTTGTTTTCACGAGCACTCGACGGAGGCGCACAAATCAGTACGCGAGAAATAGCGGGTATTCAAAGCGGTGCCGTGGCCGATCTGGTTGCGCTTTATGACGACGACCCAATGCTGGTTGGTCACGATGAGGCATCGTTGCTCGATGCGCTGGTTTTTTCGGGCTATCGCTTGCCAATCGAGCGCGTCATGGTTAACGGCCAATGGCAGGTCGTCGACGGCCAACATGTTGGTCAGGCCGATACTCGAGCCGCGTTTGCAGGTGCGTTGCGAAAAATCGGGGAAGCACCGTGACAGCGCTCGTAAAACCAAGATACCAGCAGCTCAAGGACCTGATCATTGGGCGCATATCGAACGGCGACCTGAGACCGCAGGATCGGGTGCCATCGGAAAATGACTTAGTGGAGTCGATGAACGTTTCGCGCATGACCGCGAATCGTGCATTGCGCGAACTGACCGACGAAGGTTATGTCGATCGCATCGCCGGTCGTGGCACGTTTGTGTCGGATTTTCGGGCTCGATCTCACGTGCTTGAAGTGCAAAACATCGCAGACGAAATTACGCGCCGCGGCCATGCACACTCCTGCGAAGTCGTGCGGCAGTCGCGCCAGCATGCCCGTGGTGAAATCGCCCGGGCATTGGATATCGAGCAAGGTACGGACGTATTTCATCTGCTGCTCGTGCATTTCGAAAACGCTAACCCGGTTCAAGTCGAGGATCGGCACGTCGTCGCGGATTTCGCGCCCGAATGTATCGAGCAGGACTTTCGAACGGTGACACCGAGCGCCTATCTCACTGCTATCTCACCACTTCAGGAAGCGGAACAGGTGGTGAGGGCGGCGCTACCGAATGCCGCGGTTCGCCAGCAATTACAAATGACCGACAACGAACCCAGCCTGGTCGTCATACGACGCACCTGGTCACACGGTCGGCCCGTTACTTTCGCGCGCCTGCACCACCCGGGCAGCCGCTATGAACTGACCGGGCATTACGCCCCTCCCGGAACACCCAAATCGACGATGACCAATGTCGTGGAACTGGAGACCATGGAACGATGAGTAAGAAACGAACGATCAAAGCACCCACTGGGACAAAACTTCAGGCGAAAAGTTGGCTAACCGAAGCGCCATTGCGAATGATTATGAACAATCTCGATCCGGACGTGGCTGAGCGCCCGGAAGATCTTGTCGTTTATGGAGGCATTGGCAAAGCCGCACGCAACTGGGAAGCGTTCGACGTGATAGTCAGCACACTCAAGACACTCGAAGCTGATGAAACTCTGCTGGTGCAATCTGGCAAGCCCGTTGGCGTTTTCAAAACACATGCCGACGCTCCGCGAGTGCTGATAGCAAATTCAAACCTCGTTCCGGCATGGGCGAATTGGGAGCACTTTCGTGAGCTCGACCGCAAAGGCCTGATGATGTTTGGCCAGATGACGGCGGGTTCATGGATCTACATCGGTAGCCAGGGAATCGTGCAGGGTACTTACGAGACCTTCGCCGAAATGGGTAGGCAGCACTATGGCGGTGATCTGGCCGGGCGCTGGATTTTGACAGCAGGACTCGGTGGCATGGGCGGTGCACAGCCTCTGGCAGCGACAATGGCGGGCGCATCAATGCTCGCAATAGAATGTCAGTCAAGTCGTATCGACAAGCGGCTTGAGACGGGCTATCTCGATACTCGTGCGGAGTCACTTGATGAGGCGCTAGCGCTCATCAACAAATCGGTCGAAGAGCGGACTCCTGTGAGCATTGGTTTACTCGGCAACGCCGCAGAATTGCTGCCGGAGATGGTTGAGCGTGGCGTAAGGCCTGATGCGGTTACGGATCAGACGTCAGCGCACGATCCGGCCAATGGCTATTTGCCGATTGGCTGGAGCGTGGAACAGTGGGAAGAAGGTCGCGTCAGCGATCCGGATGGGGTCGCAGCGGCGGCACGCAAATCGATGGCAGTTCACGTGCGGGCGATGCTCGAGTTCCAAAAGGCTGGAATTCCGACTTTCGATTACGGCAATAACATCCGCCAGGAAGCACTCAACGAAGGCGTTGATAACGCCTTCGACTTTCCGGGCTTCGTTCCCGCGTACGTGCGGCCTCTTTTCTGCCGCGGTGTCGGACCTTTTCGCTGGGTTGCGTTGTCGGGTGATCCCGAGGACATCTACAAAACCGATGCCAAAGTTAAGGAGTTAATTCCGGAGGATGCACATCTCCACGCATGGCTCGATGCCGCGCGCGAGCGTATTCATTTTCAGGGCTTGCCCGCCCGTATTTGTTGGGTCGGCTTGGGGCAGCGCGACCGGCTTGGCCTCGCGTTTAACGAGATGGTACGAAGTGGCGAACTCAAGGCACCGGTTGTCATTGGCCGGGATCATCTTGACAGTGGCTCCGTTGCAAGTCCTAACAGGGAGACGGAGTCGATGCGCGATGGCTCTGATGCGGTTTCTGATTGGCCATTGCTGAATGCGTTGTTGAACACGGCGAGCGGTGCCACCTGGGTTTCCTTCCATCACGGTGGCGGTGTAGGCATGGGCTATGCGCAGCATGCGGGACTCGTCATCGTTTGTGACGGCACGGAAGACGCCGACAGGCGAATCGCCCGTGTGCTTTGGAATGACCCGGCTACAGGCGTAATGCGACACGCCGATGCTGGTTATGAAGACGCGATTGCCTGCGCAAAAGAGCATGGGCTAAATCTGCCGATGCTGAACCACGAGGGCACGAAATGAATTTGACCATAGACAATCAACTAGTCGGTCTCGCCGAATTGCGCGGAGCATGGCGGCAGCCGCTCAAGGTGAGTCTGGGCAACGATGCGCGTCGCCGCATCGCCGAGTCCAATGAACTCATTGTTAACGTAGTTGCCGCAGGCAATGAGGTTTATGGCGTCAATACCGGCTTCGGGCAGCTCGCCAATGTGCGCATCGATGACGACGAGCTCGCACACTTACAGGAAAACCTGGTGCGTTCACATGCCGTTGGCGTTGGCAAGGATCTGGATGACGACATCGTTCGCCTCGTGATGCTGATGAAGGTCATCGCGCTCGCGGAGGGTTTCTCGGGCGTGCGACTGGAACTCGTTGAAGCATTGTGCGAATTGATCAACCACAATATTTATCCACGCATACCGTCGCAGGGATCGGTTGGTGCATCTGGCGATCTCGCGCCATTGGCACACATGGCAGGTGTACTGATCGGCGTCGGCGAAGCTAAAGTGCAGGGTACGATTGTGCCTGCAGAGCTGGCGCTTAAGGACGCGGGACTCGAGCCCATCAAGCTTGCGCCAAAGGAAGGACTGGCACTGCTCAATGGCACACAGGTTTCCACCGCGCTGGCACTCGCGGCTGTATTTCGCACCGAGAACGTCCTGGCCGCGGCACTCGCAGCAGGTGCAATGTCGTCCGATGCGGTCAAAGGAAGCGACACGCCATTCGACAGGCGAATTCAGACTGTCCGCGGCCATGGAGGTCAGATTGCTGTCGCGGGCGTTTTGCGCGAGCTCATGCAGGACAGCGAGATTCGCGCCTCTCACGTAACCTGTGGTCACGTGCAGGATCCGTACTCGATACGCTGCCAACCGCAGGTCATTGGTGCATGCCTCGATGTGGTGCGTCATGTCTGTAGCGTTCTCGAGACGGAAGCCAATGCCGTTACCGACAACCCGCTCGTCTTTGCGGAGTCCAATGCTGTGTTGTCCGGCGGCAACTTTCACGCAGAACCGGTTGCCCTGGCGGCTGACTACCTGGCCCTGGCAATTGCCGAGATCGGTTCCCTGTCAGAACGGCGCATCGCCTTGTTGATCGACGGAAATCTAAGCGGATTGCCGCCGTTCCTGGTCAAAGAGGGCGGCTTGAACAGCGGTTTCATGATGGCCCAGGTCACGGCTGCAGCGCTGGCATCCGAAAACAAGTCACATGCTCATCCGGCCAGCGTCGACAGTATTCCAACCTCGGCGAATCAGGAAGATCATGTCAGCATGGCCACGTTCGCGGCACGCCGCCTCCACGAGATGATCGACAATGTCGCCAACATCGTTGCAATTGAGCTTCTGGCCGCGTCACAGGGCGTTGAATTTCATCACCCGAAAAAGAGCTCGCCGATACTCGAAAAAGTCATCGCGTCGATACGCGAAGTTTCCCCGGCATACGCTGAGGATCGATCAATGTCTGCGGATATCGCAAGAGTTGTGCGCTTGATTGACGAAGGAATCTTCTGCGCGTACTCGGAATCGATTCTCCCCAGTCACAGCGTATGACGGACACATTTACATTCCACCCGGGTTCGATACCGCTTCTGGTAAGCGCGCCACACGATGGCAGAATTCTGCCAGACGATATTGCGATGACGATGACCGAGGCGGGCAGGGATATTCCCGATACCGATTGGCACGTATCGAAGCTGTACGAATTTGCTCGCGGTCTCGGCGCGGCGACAATTTCGGCGCGGCTTTCGCGATACGTTGTTGATCTCAACCGGCCAGCAGATAATGCAACCTTGTACGAGGGGCAAGTCGCCACCGGCCTGTGCCCCCGGCAAACGTTCGATGGCCAGGACATCTACAACGACGGGACTGGTATTGACGTCGCTGCGCGCGTGGAGCAATTCTGGAAGCCCTATCACGCCAAAATCACTGACACGTTGGCCGAATTCAGGCGGTCGCACGGTTTTGCACTTCTGTGGGATGCACATTCAATCGCCAGTCGCGTGCCGCGGCTCTTTGACGGTGATCTGCCGATTCTAAATGTTGGTACCTGGGGTGGGCGCAGCTGTGATGCCGGTATCGCCGGCGATGTCATCGAAATTGCTGAAGACAGCCCCTTTGAGGCTGTTATGAATGCCCGTTTTCAGGGTGGCTATATTACGCGCCACTACGGCCGGCCCACAGATAACATACAAGCGATACAGCTTGAGCTGGCACAGCGCGCTTACATGGATGAGGCCACGCGCAGCTATGATGAAGCGAAGGCGGCCGAGCTTCGTGGTACGCTCGAGCGCATGCTCACGGTCTTCGTCGGTGCGGCGAAACGGCATTTTTCGAGGTGAAGATGATGAAGAAAACTCTGCTAAAGGTGGTCGCGATCCTGGTAGCCGGCGGTTTTTTGCAGTCCTGTGCCTCCGTTGACTGGTCTGCCAGTAAAATCGATAGCGAAGCGAATACGGCGCTGCACGTTTTTCGGCAAGACATTGACGGCGGGCAGCGTTTTCTCGAGCAGGCAGCCGGCTATCTCGTTTTTCCACGCGTCATTAAGGCAGGCGTCGGTGTCGGTGCAGAGACAGGTGAAGGCGCGCTGCGTATTGGGGGTCGTACGGCGGGTTACTATCGCACTACGAGCGGTTCGGTCGGTTTTCAGGCTGGCGCACAGGCGAAGTCAGTCGTTATCGCGTTCATGACACCGGAATCGTTGACGAATTTTCGGAACTCAAGCGGCTGGAAAGTGGGTATCGACGGATCCGTCGCACTTATCGACATCGGTGCCGGCAAGACCATTGATTCACACAATATCCGGGATCCTGTGATTGGTTTCATTTTTGGCTCCAAGGGTCTGATGTACAACCTGACGCTGGAAGGCTCAAAGTTCTCCAAACTCAATAAATGATCAAATCCCAGGTCGTCGCGGACAAAGCGCACGGCTGGTTTCGAACCTGGTTCGCCAAGGTTTGGAAAGTGTGTGGCGGTGGCTTGTACGCGGTCGGGCTCGGCATCGCATTTCTCGTTTTCACAAACTACCTGAAGGAACCGATCGAACGCTGGCTGTTCCCGAAAGACGACCTACCGTAGTTTTCTACACGGCCGTGTAGCGAAGTTCTACGGAGTTTCGGCGAGCTTGCTTTGCTCTTCAGCGCGTGCGTCGAACTCGTGCTGCCATTGTGACCGATGCGTTGCCGGTGCAATCTGCACGGCAGTCACTTTGTATTCCGGGCAACTTGTCGCCCAATCGCTGTGCTCGGTTGTGACGACGTTGGCGCCGGTTTCGGGGTTGTGAAATGTTGTGTAAACAACGCCCGGCTGCACGCGCGTGGTGATCGTCGCCTTAAGCGTGATGTCACCTTTGCGACTGCGCAGTGAAACGAGTTGGCCATCTTTTATGCCACGAGTTTCTGCGTCGTGCGGATGAACCTCCAACAGGTCTTCGTTGTACCAAACCATGTTCGGTGTTCGGCGTGTCTGGGCGCCCACATTGTATTGCGACAAGATACGGCCTGTTGTCAGCAGTAGCGGGAATTTGCGGTTGGTACGTTCTTCGGTGGGCACGTAGTCGGTTTCGACGAAAAGACCTTTGCCACGTACAAAGTTGTCAACGTGCATGATCGGTGTACCCATTGGCGCGGCGTCGTTGCAGGGCCACTGCACGCTGCCAACCTCATCGAGAAACTTGAAGCTCACGTTGCGAAACGTCGGCGTCAGCTCTGCAATCTCGTCCATAATTTCGGCAGCATTGTTGTAATTCATCGGGTAGCCCATTGCCTGAGCCAGATCCTGGGTTATGCGCCATTCGGATTTTCCCTGGCGAGGTTTCATTACCGGGCGTACGCGGTTGATACGGCGCTCTGCATTGATGAATGTGCCGTCTTTTTCCAGGAACGATGTGCCCGGAAGGAAAACATGCGCAAACTTCGCGGTCTCGTTGAGAAACAAGTCCTGCACCACCAGGCAATCCATATTCGAGAGTGCTGCCTCAACGTGTTTCGTGTCGGGATCCGACTGAGCGACATCTTCGCCCTGAATGTACATGCCTTTGTAATTACCGGCGCACGCTTCATCGAACATGTTTGGAATACGAAGGCCCGGTTCGGCATCCAGCGTCACGCCCCAGTGACGCTCGAATGTGCCACGAACCTCGTCGTTCTGAACGGGTCGGTATCCGGGCAGCTCGTGTGGGAAAGAACCCATGTCGCAAGAGCCCTGAACGTTGTTCTGGCCGCGCAGCGGATTAACGCCGCAGCCGGAAAAGCCAAGGTTGCCTGTCGCCATCGCGAGGTTGGCCATGCCCATGACCATCGTCGACCCCTGGCTGTGTTCAGTAACGCCGAGGCCATAATAAATCGCGCCGCGCTTCGCGGTGCCGTAAAGGCGAGCGGCGCCTCGAATCTCTTCGGCCGGCACTCCGGAAACTTTCTCAACCGCCTCTGGCGAGTTTTCGGGCTTGAGAATCATTTGTTTCCACGACTCGAACGAATCTGTATCGCAGCGGCTACTTACGTATTCTTCATCGGCCAGGCCTTCGGAAAGGATGACGTGTGCGAGCGCGTTGATAACAGGAACATTGGTGCCGGGCAGCAGGGGCAGATGGTGTTCTGCGCGTATGTGCGGGGACTTGACCAGGCCAATGCGACGCGGATCGACGACGATCAGTTTCGCACCCTGTCGCAAGCGGCGCTTCATCTGCGAGGCGAAAACCGGATGGCCTTCAGTCGGGTTGGCGCCAATCACCATCATGACGTCGGCATCCATGACGCTGTCGAATGGTTGCGTGCCGGCCGATGTGCCGAGAGTTTTATTCAGGCCAAAGCCCGTTGGCGAATGGCAAACGCGTGCGCAAGTGTCGACGTTATTGTTGCCCATTGCCGCGCGCACGAGTTTTTGTACAACGAAGACTTCTTCGTTAGTACAACGTGATGACGTAATGCCGCCGATCGCTTTGCGACCGTGCTCTTTTTGAATTTCCTTGAAGCGCCGAGCTGTGTAGCTGATGGCTTCGTCCCAGCTGACTTCCCGCCAGGCTTCGTCGGTGCTGTCTCGCAGCATCGGATTCAATACCCGATCCCGATGCGTCGAATAGCCCCAGGCGAAGCGGCCTTTGACACAGCTATGGCCGTGGTTGGCCTGACCATCGTTGTCGGGCGTCATGCGCACGACTTGATCGCCTTTCATTTCTGCAACAAACGAACAACCGACGCCGCAATAGGCGCAAGTCGTCTTGACGCTGTGATCTGGCTGTCCGTGTTCAACAATACTCTTGTCCATCAGCGTCGCCGTTGGACACGCCTGAACACACGCGCCGCAAGATACGCATTCGGAGCTAAGGAAGTCTTCGCTGATACCGGCCGAAACTTTGGAGTTGAAACCGCGCCCTTCGATGGTAAGCGCCAGCGTGCCCTGGACCTCGTCGCAGGCGCGCACGCATCGTGAACAGACGATGCATTTGCTTGCATCAAACTGGAAATATGGATTACTGCTATCGATGTCGGCTTCGAGATGGTTCTCACCATCGAATCCATAGCGGACTTCTCGTAAGCCGACCACACCTGCGATGTCCTGTAGCTCACAATCGCCGTTGGCAGAACACGTCAGGCAATCCAGCGGGTGGTCTGAGATATACAGTTCCATGACGTTGCGCCGCAGCTTGCCGAGTGCTGCGGTTTGTGTGCGAATTTTCATGCCAGCTTCGACCGGCGTCGTGCAGGAAGCCGGGTAGCCTTTGCGGCCCTCGATCTCGACCAGGCACATTCGACAGGAACCAAACGGCTTCAGGCTATCCGTCGCGCAAAGCTTTGGGATATCGACACCGGACTCGCGTGCTGCTCGCAATATGCTCGTACCCGCCTGAACGGTGGCGGGCAGGCCGTCAATTTCGACATCGACCGTATTGGCGTCGTTCGACGCTGGTGTGCCGAGATCCGCTTGCCTGACTTTATTCATGCGTCAGCACTCCCTGCAGATGAAAAATCTCCCGCAAAGTGCTTCAGGACACTTCGGACAGGATAGGGCGTCATACCACCCATCGCGCATAATGAGGCGTCTTCCATCGTGTCGCACAATTCGACGAGCAACTCGAAATTGTCGTCTCTGTTTTCGCCAGCTACGATCTTGTCTATGACTTCTACGCCGCGCGTCGAGCCAATTCGGCAGGGTGTGCATTTGCCGCAGGATTCAATCGCACAAAACTCCATGGCAAAGCGCGCTTGCTGCGCCATGTCTGCTGTGTCGTCGAATACGACGATGCCACCGTGGCCAACCATGGCACCAATTTCTATAAATGCCTCGTAAGTGAGCGGCGTATCGAGTTGTTCCACTGGCAGGTAAGCGCCCAGGGGTCCTCCAACCTGCACGGCTTTAACGGGGCGCCCGCTGGCGGTGCCGCCACCCCAATCTTCGATGATTTCACGCAGCGTTATGCCGAAACCTTTCTCGACCAGTCCACCGCGTTTGATGTTGCCCGCGAGCTGGAACGCCAGTGTTCCTTTTGAGCGATCGATGCCATACGAGGCGTATTTTTCACTGCCAATATTGACGATGTTCGCTACCGACGCCAGAGTCACAACGTTGTTAACCACCGTCGGTTGGCCGAACAGGCCTTCGAAAGCGGGCAACGGCGGCTTGAAGCGGACGATGCCGGGTTTGCCTTCGAGGCTCTCGAGCATGGCTGTTTCCTCACCGCAGACATAAGAGCCTGCACCGAGGTGCAACTCGATATCGAAATTGAAGCCGCTGCCTTGAATGTCGTCGCCTAACCAGCCGTTGTCGCGCGCGACCTCAATAGCGCGGGACAGAATCCGGTGCGTCAGCGGATATTCGGAGCGCAGGTAGATGTAGCCGCGATCTGCGCCGACAGCGAAGCCGGCAATCGCCATGCTCTCGATAAGACCGAGCGGGTCGCCTTCCATAAGAATACGATCGGAGAACGTGCCACCGTCACCCTCGTCCGCGTTGCAGGCGATGTACTTTTGGTCAGACTGAACGTCGGCCACGGTTTGCCACTTAATGCCCGTTGGAAATCCTGCGCCACCTCGGCCACGCAGTCCTGAGTCTTTTACGGCGTCGATGACGGTTTGCGCACCGATGTCGAGAGCCTTTTCGAGCGCTTTGAATCCGTGATGGGCACGGAAGTCGTCGATCGAAAGTGGATCGATCAGGCCGCAGCGCCAGAACGTCCATCGATCCTGGTTTATGAGGTACGGAATTTCAAGGGTCGGGCCGATTCGTTTCGCGTGTTCGTCGCCGGATAGAAAGCCGGACGCGAATAGTTCTGGAATGTCGACGGCCTCTACATTGCCGTAAGCGATGCGCTTGTCATCGACTGCAACTTCGACCAGCGGTTCGAGCCACGCGGCGCCCCATGAGCCGTTGCGTATCAATTCGATGTTGTCACCGCTTTCCTTAGCATGACGCGCGATCGCTATGGCAACGTCGTCGGCGCCGACCGAGACGGCAGCGGTTTCGCGTGGCACGTAGATTCTGGTTCTTGCCATCAGCCTGCATCCCCGGATGATGCAACGATGTCATCAAACTGCTGCTGGCTGACGCGCCCGTATGTCTTGCCGTCGATCATGACGGCCGGCGAGCAGGC
>RCNB010001316.1_pt1 | contig 15658 bp, 17 predicted proteins | sample 2041321 | NCBI WGS metagenome assembly RCNB01 (sample SAMN09708232, study PRJNA481090) | Marine sediment metagenome, whole genome shotgun sequencing project. | reverse complement strand
CCATATTTATGGCAATAAATGGATCCATGTCCTGCGGTACCCGATACATGGATGCCATTATCTCGGAGCCAAGATAACTCGTTTATCAGATATTCCCGTGAGTCAATACCGTAAATAACGTCCAAAGTTACTAAATCGTTGTGCCACCCGATTTCGTGCTGGTATTCATCCTGAAGTATTTTCAGCAAAGGCAGCAACTCTTTCCTATGTTTTACATAACTCTTCTTTGTCTCTCCATAGTACCCAGCAGTGTGGAGAATAAAATACGTGGAACGAATATTGTGCCTATGCTCTATAGCCGCCATTTCTAGCGCGCCATATATATCACCATCAACGTCGTGTCTTAACGATATAACAGGAAGAGATGAGGTGGTTTGGTTAAACTTGTTTAATATTACATTTCGATATTTGCTTTGATCACTGATTTTTCTGATAAAACTCGTGTATTCGCGGTAAGAAAACTCTATATTATGATTTTTTATTTTTTAATTCACCCCATAATCTCGTTCATCTTTGTTTGAGGTAGGATCAATGAAATGATATTGAGGAAATACCGTCCAATTAAACTTTTTAAGAATTCTTAAAACTTCTATTTCAACAGGATATCCGCTTAATTGAATATCATCAAATATTTTGGATTTTAGGTCTTTTTTTTCCAATTATATCCCTAACCCACGGAGATTAAACGAGCTTTAGGTCTTTTTCCCCAATTCAAAATAGTAACATTTTGACAATTCCTACAGGGAAATTTCATTTCAACAGGATCTCTCAAACCTTCTTTTTTTAGACTTGCTTGGATGTGAAAATCATCTGGTTGATGTGCGATAAAAGACTCGCCACATTCTAAACAACTGTAAGTTCTTGGCTTGGCCATGATTCATACTAGTTATTTTATTATAAAAGTATGAAGAACAGCCCGAATGCGCGCGCGCTCGCGGGCTTATTCAACTGTTATCAAAGTGAGTGAAGAACGTACATTCTGTATTCGTCTGATCTTGTTTGTGATAATATCCTTCAGCTCAGACATTCCCACAGCTTCTAATTTAACAATGAAGTCATACACACCATAAACTGCGTAGACTTCCTTCACTTCAGGTACATCTTTTAACGATGTTTCTACAGTTGAGTCTTGACCTAACTCAGAATTTAATAACACATACGCTATCGCCATACATTATCCAGAGAGAAGGCATCTATTAAAGCACGTACATCTAGATGCGCGCGCTTGGCACATGAACGTTTCCGGTACTCAAGACGATATGGCAGCCAATCATCGACTAGAACCTGCTTCGCTTCTTCACTGATAAACGTGACACGTTTCTTCTTAGTCTTAGTAATATGGGCAGGCAACGTGACTCTGACAGGCTTATGATTGAGGTCAATGTCTTTTAATCTGAGCTTGAGACATTCACCAACCCTCATCCCGCTAGATAAAAGAACTAGTACGAGTGTTTTATCAGCTATGTTTAGATGTTCAATGACACGTTTGATATCTCCTGGTTTGGGGACGTATTCTTCTGATATTGTGTTTCTCTCTAAGCCGATGAGGTTTCGTCTTAGTTGTTTGGGTACTTCTGTTCCATTGTCTTCGAGGAAGCGGAAGATGGCGTTGAGTTTGTGTATTCTGGTTTTTGGTGCGAAGTTCTGGATCTGGTTTGTGTAGGATACGAGGTCTTTACGGATGTCTCTATACTCTGGATCATATGTTACTGAGAGGGCATCAAGATCAGTGAAAAGTTCTGGGGGCTTGAGTTTTTTTAATTCGGGGTAGATGAAGCAGAAGTAGACCTTTAGATGGCATTTGTATTGATATCTAGTTTGAGCATTTTGGTACTGTTCAAGGAAATCCGAGACCGAGCATTTAGTTAGATTTAGTCCCGTCATGTAATAATATAATTAGGTCTGTTATATAACAGTTAATGTTTCATTGTCATGATAACGTTTAAAACCCAGCGACTAGCCATACGTGAGGTATAAAATGGAAATTTCCAGCGGGTTCCTTCTTATAGGCGGTTTCATAACGCTAGTTGGCGCTTTCCTTATCTATCTCAGCCTCAGGGCTGGACCACAGGAGGTCTCCCGAAAAGAGGGCATATTCTACCTCGGACCCATACCCATCATGGTAACCGGTGTCAGGAAGTGGATCATCGCAGCCCTTGGAATAACAGGGGTTATCCTCGTCTGGCTTGTGTCAAGCACACTGAATCTGAGTATCATGGGATGGATGTAATGGATAAAAAATGCGACATATGTGGACGGGAAAACATCAACATCCTGTGCAGCAAGTGCGGGACATTCATCTGCGAGCGATGCTACGACGTTGAAAAGGACCAGTGTATCAAGTGCAGCGGTAAAAAGATCATAAAAAGTTCACCCAACAACCAGCTCGTCTACCTCATCGGAGGATTCCTCCTTGTGATGATGGGTCTATTTGTTACCTCATTTGCGTTCATCCCGTTGACAAACGCGAAAATAATCGTTTTCCCGTTCGTGTTTGAGAACGTGTCAAGCATCACCGCGGTGCTCATGAGCCTCATGTTCTTCACCATGTTCGCGGCCACGTCCCTGCTCCCCCTTTACATCTCGCTCCAAAAGAGCAAGGTCTACGAGTGGAACGAGGGAATCTACACCCTCAACGAAAACAAATTCATGGGGGGCAACGTCACGGAGACCATCGAGTACATGATCACCACCGAGGTCCCGGAGACGCTTAAAGACACCATCTTCTTGGAGGACAACTTGAATGAGATAGTCCTCCTCAGCGAGAAGGACAATGGGTTCAACAGATCATACAGCATACCGGACCAATTCATCATAGACTCCATCGAGTCGGCGTACGAGGACGAGTTCCTTGTGCTCAAGGTGAAGCTGGTTCGGGGCTAGAATTATTAACCACGATTCATCAAAGCATCTGGATTAATATGCCGCAGGTATACCGCCTAGAGGAGTACAACCCAGTACTGAAGGACATCGCCCTCATCGTTGGGGACGGGCTGTGCAGCAACATTTACGTCATAGGCAGCAAGGATATCACCCTCATTGACACAGGCGTGGGGAACAGGATGAACCCAATCTTCCCTCAACTGGAGGAGCTGGGCTTCAAACCCGAGGACATCAAACAGGTTGTACTCACTCACGCCCACCACGACCACGCAATGGGCGCGTTCATGATACTCGATAGGGTCAGCCCGAGGATCCTGGTGCACGAGGCAGACACAAAATACATAGCAACCAGCTTTGGGGATGCACTTGTCAAGCTCCAAGAAGGGGACATCGTGGACACTGAGATCGGCTCCTTCGACGTCTACCTGACGTCCGGGCACACCCCTGGATGCATATGTCTCCACGACAAGGATACGAGGATACTCATCAGCGGCGACACCGTGTTCCCGGACGGGTACTACGGCAGGTACGACGGGGAGAGCGGTAGCTTAGAGGCAATGATCGAGTCACTACGGCGCCTAACCGAGCTTGACTGCGATGTCATGCTCCCAGGTCACGGCTCACCAGTATTCGCAGACGCCAACAGCCACGTAAAGAAGAGCTACGAACAGGCATCAAGACCCAGATATTAATCAAGTGTACTTCTGATAGCCAGTGTAGAGAACGATTAGCCCGTTTTAGTTATTTACTGGATTAATCTTTCATGGAGTAAAATAATAGAAATAGGATAGTGTGCGCTATGCGCATGTTGTGTGAACTATTCTGGGTTTTTTGCTTTCTCGACCCAGTCTTCTACTTTTGCTAGGGTAGGAGGTCGCTTTGTAATGTTTTCCTCCTGATTCACTGCAAGTAGTTTTTCTAGGAGCGCCTCAGGCGCATATCCCGCGATGTCTTTAATGGATTTAACCTTGGCCGCCCTCAGCAGTTCCTGATATTTAGGCCCTACGCCTTGCATCTGGTCAAGATCATCAACCGATTCGGGGACTTCCTCAGCTTCGTCCGCAGGTGCGGCTGCCTCTTCTGGCTCTTCCTCGGGGGCATCTGAGACAGCTGCCACGAGCTTGATCTCCTTAGCCTCATTCCCTTTTGGGGTTTCAACGAGAATGAACTCAACATCTTGTCCTATGGAGGGAATGTCATTCACTGGGTAGTTTGACCTGTGGAAGAATATGTTGTCCTCACTTCCATCTATTTCAATAAAGCCGAATCCTCGATTCGAGAAATATTTCTGTATCGTACCTTTCAATTTAAAAAACTCACTGGTTATACTCTCTCATTTGTTATATATGTACTATTTAAAAAGTACGCGCCCGAAATACTCTGTAATACCCTTCAACATGAGGCATTACAGGTAAAACACTCGAAATGTTTAGTAGTAGGGTTTGCAGAAAGTATGTGAACGGTTGTGGCTGAAACACTAGACCTTGAAATAGCGATACAAAACGTGGTTGCCTCCGCAAGCCTCGACCAGAAATTCAACCTACTGGACATAGTAAAGACTTTCTCGAATGTCGAGTACAACCCAAAACGGTTCCCCGGCCTAGTTTTCAGGCTCAAAAGACCCAAAACAGCCACCCTAATCTTCAGCACGGGAAAGATGGTGTGCACGGGGGCAAAATCAGAGAAACTCGCCAAATCCGCCGTAAACAAGGTTGTCAGAGAGCTCAAGAAAAACGGGATAGTTGTGCTGGGGAAACCTGTCATCATCATTCAGAACATCGTCGCCTCGGCCAACCTACAGAGCCATGTGGATTTAGAGACCGCTTCTGACGTGCTGGATAACGTGATGTATGAGCCAGAGCAGTTCCCCGGGCTGATCTACAGGATGGCTGACCCCAAGACGGTCCTGCTTGTATTCACCTCAGGCAAGATCGTGTGTACTGGGGGTAAGAGTGAGGAAATCGTCCACGAATCAGTAAATAAACTGTACGAATTGCTGGAAGACTTTGACTTATTCTACACGTAAACTGATTTTATTCATACGCGCGGGCCATCACACGGACGCTTAAAGCAAATACATATATTATATACATAGAATATCATAAGCGTATGATATCAAACCTTGAGGCATCCATCCTGGGTCTTATCTGCGAAGACTTCCGTTACGGATATGAGCTAGATAAGATCATAGAAGAGCGAAACATGCGCCACTGGACAGAGATAGCCTTCAGCAGCATATACTATGTCCTGAAAAGATTAGAGAAGAAAGGACTCATCACCAGCGGGAACGAGCGGGTGAGCGGCAGGTCCAGAAAAGTATACAGCGTATCGCCTCAGGGGAAAGCAGCGATGAGAGAAAAGGTCCAATATCTTATTTCGAACACTCACCCAGTTCCAGACCCGTTCGATCTGGGAATAGGAAACCTGGACAAGCTCACTCATGATGAAATAATCGAGGGTCTGAGATCCTACATAGCGTCGCTTGGGGACCGCGAGCAGTATTATAGAAAACGCCTCACGGTTATGGAGGACTCAAAGTGGCCGTATCATATACGGGGCTTGGTAACGCGACCTCTAGCCATGTTGGACTCTGAGAGAAAATGGGTCGAGACCTACATCGATGAACTGGAGGCGCATCACAACGCAAAGGAGGGGTAACATGAACCACGATGAAAAATACCATGGCCTACGCCACAGGATTCAGAATAACTTCTTCTTCATAGGCATACTGAGCATAGTCTGGTTTATTGGCAGGACGGGCAGGAAGCCCTCAAGGGCGAGTTATCCTTGCCAGCAGACTGCCGCCCTCAACGGCAATCTGTGGATAGCGACGTACATCGTGCCAATCGTCTCAGGGCTTCAACTGAACAAGACCGGGTTTTTCCAGAAGAAACAAGCACTGGCAGTCGCAGCTGTCGTCATAATCGCAGTGGGGGGTGGTGCCTACTGGTTCTATGGCAGGCCGGGCCTAGTCACAGTGGACAGCGCGACCCTGGATAACGGGTTGACGTTGTCAGCGAGAACGGCCGTCAGCACACCGTCCTCGGATATCTTTGTGGTGACCCACACGAACGGCGCCGATGGAGGGGCTGACACCCTGTTCAGACTCATGGGGTCCCAGGACCTCAAACTCTACCAATCATCTCGCGCAGGGCAGACGAAAGGCCCTGATGGCCTCATCTCGGCGGACGACGTGGTGATAATCAAGGTAAACTGTCAATGGGATGAGAGAGGCGGAACAAACACGGATCTGCTCAAGGCGTTGATTCAGGGTCTTATTGATCATCCTGACGGTTTCACGGGGGAAATCATTGTATCGGACAACGGGCAGGGCGAGACCAGGGGCTCCCTTGGGAGGGGAGGCAGCTTCACATATCCCCTCAATAACGCGTTGGACACCTCCCAATCCATACAGGACGTGGTTGACGGTTTTTCTGAGTACAGCGTCTCCACTTATCTCTGGTCGGATATCACCGAGACCAGAGCCTATGAGTACAGCGAGGGTCACATGGAGGATGGGTACGTGGTGGAAGAGGCTGTCCACTCCAGCACTGGGCTCATGGTGTCCTACCCCAAGTTTACCACGGAATATGGGACTCACGTCAGTTTCAAGAACGGGGTATGGAGCGTGGAGGACGAGGAATATGACAGCGATGTCCTCAAGGTCATCAACCTGAGCATGCTGAAGAGCCACCAGATTTACGGCGTAACCGCTAGCGTAAAGAACTACATGGGTGTCCCCTCGGACCTCCTCACAGGTCAGATTACAGGTGATTACCTCAACACCCACAGCACCATTGGTAGGGGCGGCATGGGCACATTGATGGCGAACACGAGGTTCCCCGTGCTCAATATCATAGACTCCATATGGATCAACCCTGTTCCCCTCAATGGTCCGTGGACCCCGTACAGTGCAGCGACGCAGATGAACGTCATAACCGCAGGCACTGACCCCGTTGCGCTGGATTACTGGTCTGTCAAGTACATCCTGCTTCAGAACTGGGAAAACAGGTCAGGTGAGGTTTCCGTCTCTATGGATCCTGATAACACGGACCCGGGGTTCTTCGGGAACTGGCTTAGGCTATCAAGGGATGAACTGGAAAAGGAAGGATACACTGTAAACATCGATGAGACCTCCATAAATGTCTACATGGCCGAAAACGCCGTCAACCAGTAAAATAAATGGCCATGGTTAGCTTCAGACTCCACTTGCATGCTCAAGAGGGCATGGGGTTTTTATTTTTTCTTTGACTGTTCTATCGAGCTTACAAGGTCCTTCAGTAGGACGTTAAAGGCCTCCTTTCTCTCCCCTGGGTCCTCAATCTTGCTTACTCGCCCAGCGTCATTCAGATATCTCGCGGATGCCTCCCGGTTCATGCAGAGCAAACGGTATAATATCTCTGCATTCTGGCTCTTGTCTATATCAGGCTTCATAGTTAAAACTCTCAGTAAATCTAGGTATCTAGTTACTATTTATCGTTTATTGACGGCAAAATGACGGCAAACACCGCACGCGCTCATAATAGGTAGCCTTGATAAAACTCATATCCCCTCTTGGCTCATAACGAATGAAAATAAATGAGCCACACAGATATCCAAATAAGATTCCTTGACTCAGCGGAGGACGCCAGGGTCTGTGCTAGGATGATGGCGGAGTCAGAGCCTTGGATTAGCCTTAAAAGGGGTTACCAAGAGTCCCTTAAGATACTCACCGAGCCCATGAGAGAGGTGTACGCGGCACGGCTAAGAGAGGAGATAGTGGGGTTCATAGTCGTTGAGATGGTGGGGACCTTCAAAGGGTATATCAAATCGGTTTGCGTGTCCCCAGCGCACAGGGGTCAAGGAATTGGGTCCATTTTGATGAATCATGCCGAGGAAAGGGTCTTCTCTGAGACCCCCAACGTGTTCTTACTGGTGTCGGACTTTAACAGAGGGGCCAGAAAGCTATACGAGAGGCTGGGCTACGAGGAGATTGGGGAGTTCAAGGATTTTATTACGAGAGGTCACTCAGAGGTATTGATGAGGAAATCCATTGGTCCTCTATCTGATTTCATGACTTAAAGATGAGAAAACGGAAACAAGCGCGTGTAAGAACACGTAATCATCAAAGGCTTGAATTGGGAAACAACTTAAGCAACATCGTCACATTTTCATGGGATTACCATGGTCGAGAAAAACCTGGACTTTAGAAGCGATACGGTCACGAAGCCCTCCCCAGAGATGAAGGAGGCTTCATACAAAGCGGTATTAGGGGACGACGTTTACGGGGACGATCCTGAGGTCAACGAGCTTGAGAGGGTAGGCGCGGAGATATTCGGCAAGGAAGCGGGTCTGTTCGTCACAAGCGGGACCATGGGTAACGCCGTAGCGGTGTTGGCCCACACCCAGAGGGGCGACGAGATCATCCTGGAGAAGAAGAGCCACATCTACGTCAACGAGGTTGGCGGCCTTGCGGTCATGGGCCAACTCATGTCTCGGACAATCGATGGCATCAAGGGGCATATGGACCCCGCTGATATCCAGGCGGCTGTGAGGGTCGATAACATTCACTTCCCGCCCACCACGCTGCTCTGTATAGAGAACACTCACAACTCGGCGGGGGGCATAGCTCTGACGGTTGACCAGATGAAATCATACCGGGATGTGGCGAATGCAAATAACCTGGGGGTTCACTTGGATGGTGCTCGTGTCTTCAACGCCGCGGTGGCGCTTGGCGTTGATGTGAAGGAAATAGCCAAGCATGTGGACACAGTCCAATTATGCTTGAGCAAGGGCTTGGCGGCGCCGGTGGGTAGCCTTGTGGTGGGCCCACAGGACATCATCGACAAGGCGCGAAAGTACAGGAAGATGCTGGGAGGAGGCATGAGGCAGGCAGGAATCATCGCCGCTCCAGGCATAATCGCGGTCACTGAGATGGTGGACAGGTTGGCTGAGGACCACGCCAACGCCAAGGTCCTGGCGGAGGGGCTGTCCAAGATTGGCATCAAGGTGGTTAATGAGGTCCAGACCAACATGGTGTACGTAGATTTCAGCCCCATTGGGTGGACCGCCGAGGACTGGAACAAGGCGTGCGCCGATTTGGGTTGGAAGAGCAGGGGTAGGGGAACCGGCACGAGGCTGGTGACCCACTACGGCATCGAGGAAGAGGACATCAGGGGCTTCCTCGAGGGCATCGCCAAACTGGTCTAAACACACATTTTTTATCCTATCAATCATCCCTTTTCGGTATGATTACAGTCCAAGCGAGTAAACTGATTCAACTGGGTATCGATATCTTCAAGGCGCAGGGAGTGGGCGACGATGACGCCGAGTTCCTCGTCAATTCACTGGTTGAGGCAAACCTTTCAGGCCATGACAGCCACGGGGCTTACTATTTTGTCAGGTACAGCGACAGGATTAGGGAGGGCAACATCCGTTTGGACGTGGAGCCCAAGATAGTGAAGGAGACGCCCACGACGGCGCACATCGACGGGCAGTGGAGCATGGGGCAGCTCACGGCGAAGAAGTTGACGGAGGTCGCCGTGGAGAAGGCGAAGGAACATATGGTGGCCGCGGTAGGGTCCTTCAACACCAACCACATCGGCAGGATCGGTTACTACACGGAGATGGCGGCCAGGGAGGGCATCATCACGACGATGTACGTCAACGTGGGCCACCCTATAGTCTCGGCTCACAACGGCCACGGACCTATCTTTGGCACTAACCCGTACAGCGCATCGGTTCCCGTCGGGGGGGACATCCCGTTCCTCGTGGACTACGCCACGAGCGTGGTGGCGGCTGGTAAGCTGAGCGTGGCGAGGGCTGCGAAGCAGAAGATCCCGACGCACTGGACGCTTGACAAGGACGGCAACGCAAACGATAGCCCTACTGTGTTATCCGAGGGCGGTTGGTTGCTACCGTTTGGTCTCTATAAGGGCATGGGGCTCCAGATGGTGTCTGAGCTGCTGGGCGCGGTTCTTACTGGCTCAAGGGTTGGCCCGTCTGGCATAACCTCGCCCCCGTCGCCCAACGGCGTCTTCATGCTGGCCGTGAACCCCGAGGCCTTCGTGGGGCTGGACGAGTTCGTGAGGAACACGGATTCTTTGCTCAGGCAGGTGAAGAACTGGCCGGCGCTTGAGGGGGAGAGGGTGTTGGTGCCGGGTGAGCCCGAGAGGGAGACCAAGGCGGAGAGGCTGGCGAACGGCGTGGGTCTGCCCGATGACACCTGGTCCGAGATTATGGCGCTCTGCAAGGGGCTGGGCATACCCACGGGCCATATGCTGGGGTAGCGGCCGGGGGCACGTGTCTCCCCTGGGGCAGGATTTTTCACGGCATGGTAACGGTGGCCGTAAATTTGGGAAAAATATTTTTCGGCGGGAGGGGGTGTTACCGGGGGTTCCACTCTGGGGTCTTCCATGGCAGGGGCTTGCCCTCCAGGTATGACCTCAGTGGCTCCTTGTATGGGAACAGTGCCACGGCGCCCCCTGTGTGGAGGAAGACCACGTTGTCTGTTTTCCTGAAATCCCCTTTCCTGGCTAGGTCTATGAGGCACGCCATGGAGGTTGCGGTGTAGACGGGGTCTATCATGATGCCCTCGGTCTGAGCCATGAGCTTGACGGCCTCCAGCTTGGCGTCACTCATGACGCCGTAGCCGTCTCCGGCGTACTGGTTGTACACTATTAGGTCGTCATCCGTGAGGGTGAAGTCCAGGTCGTACCGTTTCTTGGACTCCTCCACTATCCCCTTGACCTTGGCTTTCATCTCTGATGGCTCGCCCCAGCCCACGGCGGCCCCTACCACCTTCATGCCTGTGTTGAACGCCTTGGCGCCCATGACGAGGCCTGCCTGTGTGCCCCCTGATCCTGAGGCGTGTACCAGGTAGTCGAAGTGTACCCCCTCTTGGTTTGCCTGGTAGGTGAGCTCCAGCACGGCGTTGAAGTAGCCCCCCGCGCCAATGGGCTCGGAGCCGCCGACGGGGGTGTAGTAGGGCTTCCTTCCCTCGGCTTTGAGGTTCTCCATGGTGGCCTCCATGGTCTCGTTGAACTTGTCGGGGTGGACAGTCTTGACGTGGGCACCCACGAGGTGGTGGAGTAGGTGGTTGCCGTCCCAGTCCTCGGTGTCAAAGTCCTCGCTGGGCGCTCTCTTGACCAGATAGACGTCGAGGCCGGCCTTCTTGGCCGCCGCCGCTGTCTGGGTGCACCAGTTGCTCTGGAAACCGGCGCCCGTCACTATCACGTCGGCTCCCTGAGCCAGGGCGTCGCCTATGATGTAGTCGAGTTTCCTCGCCTTGTTTCCCCCGAAGGCGAGCCCGGTGAGGTCGTCTCGCTTGACCCATATCTTTGGGCCTCCAAGCTCCTTGGTGAGGTTGGGTAGGTACTGGAGCGGTGTGGGCAGGGCTGCGAGCCTTGCCCTTGGGAATGAGCTGAATTTCATGGTCTATGGGTTATCTGGGACAGTAAAAAATGTTCCATGATTGACTTGCCACGATTTATATTGTTATATGAGCGCTGGGTTATCCTCGATCTCTACCTGACTCTACTTCCAGGTTGCGGCCTTCTTCTCGTCGTCGAGCCACCGCTGGATGTTCTTGAGGTCGCTCTCCTTCTGCTTCTTGGCTTCCTCGATGCGCTTCTGGGTCTCCCTCTGCTTGTACTTGGCGTAGTTATCGATGTTCACATAGTCCCGGGGGCTCTTGTCGAAGGACCCGGTTCTCAGATAAGACAGTTTACTCTCGGGGATGTTTGTCATCCACTCGCTTGTGGTGTCGTACATCTCCCTGTTGTTCCGAATCATGTATGACAGCAGGGGCATGACGTCGGTTCTCGCCCTCGCAGACGAGATATGAGTGTGATGGGCGATTCTCTGGGCCACGCTCTTGAGCCTCCGCCTGCTGTGGAATGTCTTAATGAACCTCCACTTGGTCTGAGGTTCCTTGTAGTAGGGCAGGACCCACACGTTCCTGCCGTACACCCATTTGGCGCCCACGTCCCTGAGGCTCGTGTTCAGCTTGCTCCAGATATCCTTGCCCAGCCAGCCGTTAGGCTTGATGACTATCCCCTCGCTGGACTCGCTGGTCCCGATCTTGCTGGGGTGGAGCCCTGCGGACATGATGACCTGGTCGAGCTGGCCCCGGTAACCCGTTCCCTCTGATTTTTCCCGCGTGAACGCGACGCCGCCTGTCATGAGGTCGAACATGTACTTGAGTAGCCGGTAATCGTTCTTCCTGGCCTGGCTCTGGTAGATATCGGCCTTGGCCATCATCTCGATGGCGGCCAGGCGCTCCACGGGGTCATCGATGACCGTTGGGAGGTTCTCGAATATCCAGTCGTAGAGGTCGTCATAGCTTATCATGCTCTGCCTGATGGTCTGCTTTGCCTCCCGGAGGATGGTTGCGCAGAATATCCTGTTCAGGATATCAACGGTCAACGCGGACCTGTCCCTGCCGTTGAGCACCACCAGATCGTCCTCGGTAACGGTCTCCTTTCCACTTGATACGGTCTCAAGGTCCACGATGGCGGAGCGCAGGTCGCCGTCGGACTGCATGGCTATCATGAAAAGGGTGTCAGGGTCGACGTTGACGCCCTGTTCCCCGGCGATAAGGTCCAGCTTGGTGACGATATCCTCGGTGCTGATGGGTTTGAACTCGATGCTCTTGACCTTGCGTAGGATCGCCCTGAACTTGCCCTCCATGTGCTCCTTGACGGTGTTAGCTACCAGGATCATAGGGGCGCTGGACTCGTCTATCGCCTTTGCGATGTATGATACGCCGCCCCTGTCGCTGGTCCCGCTCAACCCATCCATCTCATCCAGCAGGATGAGCCTGCGTTTGCCGAAGAGGTTCATGTTCTGCTTGATGGCCTTACCCAAGACCTCCTCCAGGGTGCTCTTGTTACGGGCGTCGCTGGCGTTGATCTCGATTAAATCAAAATCATGTCCCTTCGCTATCACCTGCGCTATGCTCGTCTTTCCTATCCCAGGTGGACCGTAGAGGAAGAGGGCCCGCTTCTTGGGCGGCTTGTTGCGCTGCCACTGCTTGGCCCACTTCTCTATCTCCGCGACCGCGGCGGCGTTCCCCACAAAGTCCTCACGCCGGGAGGGCCTGTAGAGGTTGGTCCATGGCTGGCTCACTTCATATCATCCTTGACAACTGATAGGTGCGCGAGCAACGTGGATAGCTGAATCTCAGCCCTCGACCCTTGGGTGAGCCTGTAATCTATGGTGCCCAAGGTATCGCTGAGCTTGACCTTCCACTGCTCGGATAGCGTGGAATGGCGCATAATCTCCCTGTAAATATTCCTGATGATGTCCTCGGGGGCAAGACCCTGGTTGATGAGCAGCCCCCTCAGAAGCTCCCTGCTCTCAAGGAAGTTGCCGTCAAGCGCCGTGTTCAGCATATCCTTGATCGCCTCTGGGCTCACATTGCCCAATAGGTTGTAGATGGCAATGTCGTCGATTAGCTTCTGGTTTGCCGCGGCTGCCTGGAGTAGGTTGATGGATTTCCTCATGTCGCCGTTGCTCGCCTGGTATATGGCGTCCAGCCCCTCCTCCACGATGTCCAGGTTCTCCTTTTTGGCGATATACTCTATGTGTCCTTTGAGGTCGGACTCCTTTAAGGGGCTGAACCTGAAGACGCTGCACCTGCTCTGGATGGGGTCGATGATGTTCTCGCTGTAATTGCCTAAGAGGCAGAAACGGCAGGTCTTGGTGTATATCTCCATGGTTCGCCTCAGCGCGTGCTGGGCGTCCCCTGTAAGGTGGTCGGCCTCGTCCATGATAAGAATCTTGAAGCTCACAGGGCTCGCTATGGCGGCGGTCCTGGCAAAGTTCTTGACCTTGTTCCTGATAACGCCGATACCCCTCTCGTCGCTTGCGTTGAGCTCCAGTATGAAGCTCCTGTAGCTTGGCCCATAGAGATCCCTCGCCAGCGCCAGTATGCTGGTTGTTTTGCCGATACCAGCGGGCCCGACCAGAAGTAGGTGAGGCATGTTCTTCTCAGACACGAAGGTCTTGAACCGGGACACCGTCTCCACCTGGTTAACGATATCGTCCAATGATTGAGGTCTATACTTCTCGGTCCACATGCCGCTGCTCATAGTAATTCTATCTGTATACCCGCTGTGGCGTTATAAATCTCTTCCAAACGCGGTTTGAGGGGGGTCGTGGGTGAAAATGAGTCGGGTACGCGGCGTCAGGGCATCCTAAATCTGATTAAAAAAGGCGCTGCCCTGGATACGTTGAATGAAGCCGGGGTTTCTAGTCCCTGATGGGCTCTACTTCGATGAGCCCGCTTACCATACGATAGTACTTGAGTACGTTCTCGCCCTTGGGCGTGATATGGTAAAGCTTCTTGGAACGTTTCTTGCCTTCGACCACCTTTTCCTCAAGGAGCTCCTGCTCTGAGAGGTTTTGGAGAATGTCTTTAAGGCTCTTCCAGGAGAGGTTGCAGCTGTACATGATGCGTGTCGGCTTGGTCTCACCGTTCTTTATGTTGTCCAGAACCTCGACGGATAGCTGGAACTTACTTCTTCTGGCGCTCAAGATGTGACTGACTCCGTTTTTAGTATAAAAAGGATTGTTCACCCATGATATTGAACGTATTTCTATACCGCTGGTATGGTGATTGTGATATGGAACAGTGGTATGGAGGTACATTGTCATCTGGAACATTGGAAAAAAATGGGGCAATATTTATGCCCGGGCACAGATAGGGGATACAATTCCCGTGGTTTTATTATGAGTGATGATGTGAACAGGATGGGTCCAGTGCGGCAGATGTTCACGCCCTTCAAGAATAGAAAGTTCTTTCTCATGTTTCTGACCACGGTCTCTGCTTCACTGGGGGACATGCTAATGGATGTCTCATCTGGCTGGCTCGTGCTAGACCTCACCGACTCGCCCCTCTCACTTGGCTTGTTCTTTGCGGTCCGTTCCTCACCTAACCTCCTGTTCGGGATGGTTGGGGGAGCCATGGCAGACAAGACGGACAGGAGGAGGCTGCTGATTGCGTGTTATGGGTTATACGCGTTAGGCGGTATACTCTTCGGCTCCCTGATCATGACGGGTACAATCCAGTTGTGGCACGCGCTGGCACTAATTTTCACAAGGGGCGTCATCCGTACATTCGAGGGGCCCGCGCGCCAGTCATTCATCGTGGACATCGTCGGGAGGGGAAACGCGATGAGCGGTATATCCCTCAACGCGGTTGGCATGAGGGGGATCGGCATATTCGGTGGAGCAATAGCGGGTCTGATAATCGAGATGTTTGGGATGGAGTGGCCATTCTTCGTGCTCTCCGCGGTGTTCATGGTGGCGATTGGGTTTATCGGGTTCATAAAGGAAGTGGAGACCAAGAGAGTCGCACAGCAGCACTCGATATGGAGGAACATAGTGGAAGGGGTCCAGATTGTCCGCAGAAACAGGATTGTCCTCGTGTTGATGGTGATGGCAGCCACATGTGAGATGTTCGGGTTCTCTTTCGCGGTCCTTGTCCCGGTGTTTGCGCGAGATGTGCTCAAGGTCGGTGCGGTGGGCATGGGGATGATTAACGCGTTCAGGTCAGGCGGTGGGCTCTTAGCGGGATTAGCGCTAGCCTCCCTTGGTGACTTTAAGCACAAGGGCAAACTCATCCTAGTAATGTTTTTCATGTTCGGAGTCGGACTGGTCCTGTACGCTAACTCCCCTGTCTACATCATGTCCCTGTTCTTTATTGGACTCGTCGGAGTGTCAGCGGCAGGTCACGACGCCATGTCCCAGATACTCCTCCAGTTGAACGTGGAGGAAGACCAGAGGGGGCGAG
>RCNB010001368.1_pt1 | contig 15661 bp, 15 predicted proteins | sample 2041321 | NCBI WGS metagenome assembly RCNB01 (sample SAMN09708232, study PRJNA481090) | Marine sediment metagenome, whole genome shotgun sequencing project. | reverse complement strand
TCAGCCTTAAACAAGGCAAAATACAAACCTATAATTGAGGCTTATTATAATAAGGTTGCTAAGGAAGATAGCCTAACGTCCTTAAATACTGCTTTTGCCAAGGAAGGAGCTTATATCAATATTCCGAAACATAAGGAGGTTGACAAACCAATAGAAATAGTATACTTTTCAACTGGCAGTGAGGCAGCACTTCTTCTACAACCACGTAATTTGATTGTTGTCGGTGAAAATGCACACGTCCAAATAATAGAAAGGCATCAATGTCTTTCTGAAAATCCGGTATTAACAAATTCCGTTACTGAGGTTTTTGCTGAAAAGCGTGCCGTAATAGATTATTATAAAATCCAGAATGATGGCCGGGCTGCTTCATTAATCGATAATACTTTCATTTCGCAGGAACAAGAGAGTAATTGTAGCGTCCATACCTTCTCATTTGGTGGAAACATTACCAGAAATAATTTGAGCTTTTATCAAAAAGGAGAGCATTGTGATTCAACCTTAAAAGGAGTTACGATACTCGAAGAAAAGCAGCATGTTGATCACAACACCTTGGTATATCATATTTCACCAAATTGTGAAAGTCATCAAAACTACAAGGGTATTTTTGACAATGCCTCTACAGGTGTTTTTAATGGTAAAATTATAGTTGCGAAAGAGGCACAGAAGACGAATGCTTTTCAGCAAAATAATAATATCCTAATTAGTGATAAAGCGACCATTAATGCAAAACCGCAATTAGAAATTTTTGCTGACGATGTAAAATGCTCTCATGGTTGTACTATTGGTCAATTTGATGAAGATGCTTTATTTTATTTGCGCTCTCGTGGAATTGCCAAGAAAGAAGCACAAGCGCTGCTTATGTATGCCTTTGCCAATACGGTCTTGGAAAGTGTAAAAATCCCTGAACTAAAAGTGCGTATAAATAAGTTAATCGCTACTAAAATTGGAGTGAACCTCGGGTTCGATATTTAAGAATTTTTATTTCTCAATAAAACCAAATGGCATTCGACGTTCAAAAAATACGAGCCGATTTCCCTATACTTTCTCGCAAGGTAAATGGCTATCCACTAGTGTATTTGGACAATGCGGCCACTTCTCAAAAACCACAGGTAGTTATTGACAGTATAGTCGACTATTATACTAATTACAATGCCAACATCCATCGCGGCGTGCATAGTCTATCTCAAGAGGCGACAGACGCATACGAAATGGCGCGGAAAAAGCTTCAGGATCACTTCAATATTAAAAATATCCATGAAATCATCTTTACTTCTGGAACGACACATGGAATCAATCTTGTTGCAAGTGGCTTTACTAAAATACTTAAAAAAGGAGATGAAATTATTGTTTCAGCCATGGAACATCATTCAAATATTGTCCCTTGGCAAATTCTTTGTGAAAACAGCGGTGCTATACTGAAAGTGATTCCAATGAATGAAAATGGCACCTTGCAATTTTCAGCATACGAAAAATTGCTTTCCGAAAAAACAAAACTGGTTTTTGTAAACCACGTTTCCAATGCCTTGGGAACTATTAATCCAATTGAAGAAATAATTGCTAAGGCTCACGAAAAAAGTGCTGCAGTATTAATAGATGGTGCGCAGGCATGTTCACATCTAAAACCCGATCTTCAAAAATTAGATGTCGATTTTTACGTTACCTCCGCACATAAAATGTGTGGTCCAACCGGCATTGGCATGCTCTTTATGAAAGAAAAATGGGGCAATATATTACCACCTTATCAAGGCGGAGGGGAAATGATAAAAGAAGTGACTTTTGAAAAAACGACCTATGCCGATCTTCCTCATAAATTTGAAGCTGGGACCCCAAACATTGCTGGTGGTATTGCTTTTGGAGTTGCAATTGATTATCTTAACAGTATCAAATTTAACGAAATAGAGGCTTACGAAACAGAACTATTGCAGTATGCCACTCAAAGCCTTTTACAAATAGAAGGATTGAAAATTTATGGGACAGGACCTAATAAAACGTCTGTAATATCTTTTAATCTTGAAGGTATTCACCCTTATGATATTGGGACCATTGTCGATAAATTAGGAATTGCGGTTCGTACTGGACATCATTGTACACAACCCATTATGAATTATTATAAGATTCCTGGTACAGTGCGTGCTTCTTTTTCTTTTTATAACACTAAAGAAGAAATTGACTTACTAGTGAAAGCAGTTAAAAAGGCTCAATTAATGCTCACGTGAAATTATTTAATATGAAAATATTTACAGCTCTTAGTTTAATTGTTCTCGTAATTGTTTTTACCAATTGCAATGAAACCAAGAAAGTTATAGAAGACACTAGTTCGGATCAACTCATGGGTACATATATTGTTACAGAGTTAAATGACACCAAAGTTTCCAAAGACAAGGGAATAAGCTTTGAAATATCTGAGCTTAAAAAATCGATTAAAGGGACGACAGGCTGCAATAGCTTCTTTGGGACTATTGCTAAAGATGGCCACAACCTTCGTATCACTGAAATAAATATTTCGGAAAATTATTGCGATGAAGTTGTAATGAAATCCGAACAAAGTCTCATGAGTGCATTTAATGCTGCCGCATCATATATGCTAAAAGAACAGACCATTACCCTTTATTCTGATACCGATAAGAGTGTAATTTTAAAAGCGGTAAAAGATACCATTCAATAAATTATTTATGACAATACGAGCTATACAAGATGAATTGATTGATGAGTTTTCGATGTTCGAAGACTGGATGCAGCGTTATGAATATATGATCGATCTTGGAAAATCCTTACCAATGATTGACGAGAATTTAAAAACTGAAGACCTTATCATTAAAGGGTGTCAATCCAAAGTATGGTTAAATGCAACTTTAGAAAATGACAAAATTGTTTTTACTGCAGATAGTGACGCAATTATCACCAAAGGAATTATTGCAATATTAATTAGAGTTTTTTCAAATCAAAAACCTGAGGATATACTTAGTGCGAACACAGATTTTATTGACGAGATTGGATTGAAAGAACACCTATCTCCCACCCGAGCTAATGGATTAGTTTCAATGATAAAGCAGCTAAAACTTTATGCTGTTGCTTATCAAACCCAACTTAAAAATTAACAAAATGAAAACTACTGAAATAGATACTACTGAATTAGGTGAAAAAATCGTAAAAGTTTTAAAGACTATATATGACCCAGAAATCCCTGTCGATATCTACGAACTAGGATTGATTTATGATGTCTTTGTAAATGAGGATTACGACGTGAAAATCTTAATGACCCTAACAACGCCAAATTGCCCAGTTGCTGAAACCTTACCCGTTGAAGTTGAGGATAAGGTGAAATCACTAAAATTTGTCAAAGATGCCGTAGTAGAAATCACATTTGATCCACCTTGGACGCAAGATCTAATGAGTGAGGAGGCTAAACTAGAATTAGGCATGCTCTAATGGAAGAACAGATTAAAAATAGAGTTGCAAATAGTGCTATCGTCACTTTAGATTTAGAAGATTTCTATCCTGAAGGTAAACGCATCGAATTGGATATTTCACCTTGGCTCTTAGAAGGAATCTTTCTGCGAGAGATAGACTTTAGAGAGCATGTCCAAACACATAATTGGTCTCAATATCAAGATAGCTACGTTGCACTCGGATGTTCGACAGAGGCAATAGTTCCGGGATGGGCCTATATGTTAGTTTCATTAGAATTGGCTCCTTACGCAAAAAAAACGGTTGTTGGAACTCTCGAAACCTTGGAAAGTATACTTTATTCTATAATTATTGAAAATCTAAATATAGATCCCTTTATAGGCAAGCCCGTTATTATAAAAGGATGTGCTACAAAACCAATTCCAGAGAATGCATTTGTATTAATCTCCCAGAGGCTACAACCAATTGCTAGAAGTGTAATGTATGGCGAAGCTTGTTCCTCAGTACCCCTTTTTAAAAAAAAATAAGTATTTCGTGGGCGAAATAAATTATTTTATCCGTCTTAAAGATACTTTTATCGAAAGTCACTTTTTAAATATTTCTGAATTGCCTTGATATTAAATATAACTTATACTTTTGCAAAAACTTTTGAAATGAAGAATTGCCTTCATATTAAACAGAATATAAATTTTATCGAATCTTATAAAATAAACCAATGAAAAAATTACTCATTACACTCATATGCTTATGTTCCGTAAGTATCGGTTTTTCTCAAGACAAAGAAGAACTAAAAGCGCAAAAAGCAGAAAAGCAGGCAGAAGTTGATAAATACCAAGCAGAAGTTGACGCGATTCAATCAGAAATAGATGCCTTGCCTGGGTGGCATTTTGGAGCATTTGGTACTATTGGTGGGAGTATCTCTGAATTTAATAATTGGTATGCTCAAGGTTCGCCCAATAATGGTTCTGGAAATATTGGTTTTACCGTTAACGGATATGCCAATAAAATTGAAGACACTTATTTTTGGAGAAATTCTTTAACACTTAATCTAAACTGGCTAAAACTAGATGATTGGGATGACCCAACTAGCTCTGAAGCTTTTAAGCCAACAACAGATGTTTTTAGCATCTCTTCTTTGTACGGTTATAAACTTAGTGACAAATGGGCCCTCTCAACTTTTGGTGAATACAGAACAACACTTCTTGATAACTTTAATGATCCTGGGTATTTAGATTTGGGTGTTGGTATTACATGGACCCCATTAAAAGACTTAATAGTTGTCATCCACCCTTTGAACTACAATTTTGTATTTGCTGATGATAAAACTATTTTCGACTCTTCATTAGGGGCGAAAATTGTAGCAGATTACACGAAAAAAATCGGCCACTTAAATATTAAATCTAACCTTTCAGTTTTTCAAAGTTATAAAAGCTCAGACTTATCCAACTGGACTTGGACAAACTCTCTTGGGTATACCATTTGGAAGAATATAGGGGTTGGTGTTGATTTTGGTTTACGTGATAACAAACAAGAAGCTTTAAATTATTTTGTAAATACACTTGAACTTGAAGACACTACTTTTGACAATGTAGATAACCAGCTCCAAACATTTTGGACATTTGGTCTAAGTTATAATTTCGAGTAATACAAGTACTATTTAATACTACAAAAAAAGGCATGGTAATAATCATGCCTTTTTTTATTCCTCTTCAGTATACTGACTATAGTCTGTAAAAAGAAAACTATTATAAGGGAATCTTGCGACATGAATGTCCTTGACTTTATTGTAAAGTGTTTGCTTAAATTCGTCCAAATTCTCTTTTTTCAAAGCAGATATAAAAACTGCATCCCCATTCACTCTATTCATCCAAGTGTTCTTCCATTCTTCGAGCGTATAATGAACCTCCGTCTTTATTGTAACCAAGTCATCATCCTCGATAACATCCGATTTGAAAGCATCAATTTTATTGAATACCATTAAAACAGGCTTGTCCGCTCCACCTATTTCATCTAGGGTTTTATTCACCGATGCTATATGGTCTTCGAAAGAAGCGTGAGAGATATCGACAATATGCAAAAGTAAATCCGCCTCGCGAACTTCATCCAAAGTTCCTTTAAAAGACTCAACCAATTGCGTTGGTAATTTTCTAATAAACCCAACTGTATCTGTCAATAAGAATGGCAAATTCCCGATTACCACTTTTCGAACGGTCGTATCCAAAGTTGCGAAAAGTTTATTTTCAGCGAAAACATCACTTTTACTAATCACATTCATTAATGTAGATTTTCCAACATTGGTATAACCCACTAATGCAACCCGAACTAGCGCCCCGCGATTGCCTCTCTGCACTTCCATTTGCCTATCAATCTTCCCGAGCTTTTTCTTCAGCAAAGAGATACGATCCCTAACGATTCGTCGATCTGTTTCAATTTCTGTTTCACCAGGACCGCGCATTCCAATTCCTCCACGTTGTCGTTCAAGGTGTGTCCACATCCCTGAAAGCCTGGGTAATAGATATTGATATTGAGCCAATTCTACCTGAGTTCTAGCATAGCTAGTTTGAGCTCGTTGGGCGAAAATATCAAGAATCAAGTTCGTACGATCGATTATTTTACAGTCAAGAATCTTCTGAATGTTTTTTTGTTGCCCCGGAGACAATTCATCATCGAATATAACTGTGTCAATTTTATTTTCTTCCACGTATAAGCGAACTTCTTCTATTTTCCCTGAACCAATAAAAGTTTTTGGATTGGGCACATCCATTTTTTGAACATACCTTTTTAAAACCTCCCCACCAGCGGTATAAGCCAAAAACTGAAGTTCATCCAAATATTCTTTAGACTTTTCATCACTTTGATTTTGTGTGATAACCCCAACTAGGACTATCTTTTCATACGCAATATTAATTTCTTCGATCATAGATAAAATTAAAGTACAAAGGTACAAAAGACTTTGTAAGGGTTTTTTGTAATTTGGGTGCAAATACCGCATTACAGATGGGAGACTCTTCAGAAAAAAAAATTAATCAGTATACTTTCGCTTTTTATAATCTTGAGAATTTATTTGACACTAAAAACGACCCTAAAACACTTGATGATGATTTTCTTCCAACTTCGGGAAAAAAGTGGAGTGAAAAACGGCTGAGAAAAAAAGTTAAAGACCTAGGAAAGATCATTCATCAAATTGGTTACGATGATATTTCCCATCCTCCAGTCATTTTGGGGGTTTCAGAAGTTGAAAATGCATTTGTATTGAAGGAATTAGTGGAGTCAGAATATTTGAAAGGTAAAGGATATGATTTTATTCATTTCGACTCACCCGATGAAAGAGGTATTGATACAGCAATGCTTTATCGCAAACAATATTTCACTGTTACTCATTCCGAAGCCTTAACGCTGCATCTAGTTAACGATGATGGAGTAAGGGATTATACGCGCGACATATTACATATTACGGGAAATTTGGAAAAAGAAGAGGTACACATTTTAATTAATCATTGGCCATCAAGAAGAGCAGGTACTCAAGAGACTGCCGATAAGAGAATTGCCGCAGCAGAAAAAAACAAGGATGTTATTGCCGAAATTCAAAAAAATGATCCAGATGCTAAAGTCATCGTTATGGGAGATTTCAATGATAATCCGCAAAGCCCAAGTGTTAAAAACTTAGTCGGCACTTCCTTTTATAATCCTATGGAATTATTGCATACCCAACTATCAGGAAGTGCAAGTTACAAAGGAGTCTGGAATTTATTTGATCAGATTCTTCTTTCAAATAATTTCTTGCAACAACACGGTAATACATTCAGATTCAAAAAAGCAAATATCTTTGATCCAGATTCCTTAAAAGACTACCATGGAAGAAACAAAGGCACCCCTTTTAGAACATATGTTGGAAGAAAGTATATTGGGGGGTTTAGTGATCATTTTCCAGTGTATGGAGTGTTTACTTCACATCTGAAATAATGTATTTAGAAGCTGTTAACCCGACTTTTCTTTCAGTACATCAAATAAATTGATTAAGTTTTTGATACTTGGTTATTTTATATAAATTGGGTAAAAATTAACACTTTTAACCTCATGATAAATCGATTACCCCCATATGTTCGTAATTTGAAAACATATTGTACGAAAAACACAGTTCTTTCTTTGCATCTCATTTTATTCTTCTTTATTAGTTCCTATTCCTTTGGGCAAGGTCCAGGGTCGCTTTTTGTAGATGCAGGACCTGATATAGTAATAGACTGTGGGACTACTGGATGTACAGATCTGACCGCTACTTTCTTGGAAACTTTTGAGACTAGTAGCGCAAGCTATACGGTAAGCCCTATTGACTATGTCCCTCCATTTGCTTTCGATGGCTTAGCCAATTCATTAAATCCGGATATTGATGATGCGTGGTCGCCTGTAGATAGTTTACCTTTTGACTTTTGTTTCTTCGGAAATTTGGAACAAGAGTTTCAAGTGGGATCAAACGGAGTGATTAGATTTGATGTAGATCCTGGAGATACTGGAGTCGGTTCAAATGCTTGGAGTTTCAACGAAAATTTACCGAACAATACCCAAGAAGCACTAGCTGAGGCTAATGTCTTTACTCCGGGGCACGATATTGATCCTTCTGTAGGTTCGGGAGAAGAGATTGGCTATGAAGTATTAGGAACGTTTCCAAACAGAGTTTTAGTAGTTTCATATTTTGAAGTTCCAATGTTTTTAACCAGTTGTAATTCTTTACTGGCTACACATATGGCAGTTTTTTATGAGTTTTCTAATGTTGTTGAAATTTATATTCAAGACAAACCGAGTTGTCCAGACTGGCAAGATGGGGCGACAACGCTAGGTATACAAAATAATGAGGGAACTGTTGCTTATGTTCCACCTGGAAGAAATACTTCTGATTCGCCTTGGACTACTAATAACGAAGCTTGGCGTTTCGCCCCAGACGGAATTGAGACCTTTGTGTTCGAATGGTTGGATGCTTCAGGAACGGTTATTGGAACGACTCCAACTATAAATGTTTGTCCTCCTGGTGGAAGTGGTACGTATACTGCTAGAGTTACCTATACGAATAACTGTAATGGAGACGTCGTTGTGCTAACAGACGACGTGGTTGTAACATCTAACATTTCTTTCGCTGTTGATTTAGGTGGGGACCAACAATTCTGTGATCAATCTTCCTACGATATAACCGCCGCTATCTCAGGATCTACGGGTAGTGCAACTTTTTTATGGAATACAGGAGCCGTTACTCAAACGTTAACAGTTACTCAGTCTGGAACCTATTCAGTTGATGTTACTATTGACGGCTGTACTCTTACCGAAAGTGTTGTGATTGATTTGGATGAAAATCCGATAATTGAATTAGGCGCAGATAATGAAACTTGTTTCCAGCAATCATTAGTTCTAGATGCATCACCCTCAAATGTCGATCCTGCCCTAGCTGTCTATGAATGGAGTTTAGACGGTACGGTCCTTTCTGGCCAAACCCAGCCAACGTTAACAGTCACTCAAACTGGAGTTTATTCCGTAGTCGTTTCAATTGGAATATGTTCTTCGACAGACAGCATCACGATTACATCAATGGAGTTATCGATCTCACTTGGTGATGATATTGCAACCTGTTTCGAAGATTCTATAATTCTTGACGCAACACCCTTAAATGTCGATCCTGCCCTAGCTGTCTATGAATGGAGTTTAGACGGTACTGTGATTATCGGAGCTACTGACGCCATACTTGCTCCTAGCGAGCATGGAACCTATAGTGTAGTTGTTGCAGCTGAGGGTTGTACTGGGAATGACAGTGTTGTAATTACCCCTATGGAGTTATTAGTATCTCTTGGTAATAACTTTGAAACTTGTTTTGATGATAATGTTGTTCTAGAAGCCGTCGTTTCTAATTACAATGGGGCTCTTGCTAATTATGCATGGAGCTTTAACGGTTCTCCGATCGCGAATGAAACTCTACCTACTTTGGCAATCACTGAAACTGGTATCTATAGAGTCTTAGTTACTGGTGGAGAATGTAATGGAAGTGCAATGGTAGTAGTCAATCCTAGAAATGACTTGGAAGTAGCATTAGGTGATGACTTTAAGTCTTGTGCTAATGAACTACAAACAATAACGGCAACAACTTCTGAAACAGATGTAACCTATGAATGGTTCTTAAACGGAGATCCTATTGCCGGAGAATCATCTCCCGATCTTAGTTTTGAAATTGCGACAGGAGTATTTGGTATCCAAACCTATTCGGTCGTAATAACAAAAGGTGATTGTACTGGGACAGATTCTTTAGATATTAGTTTATATAATATTGGAAATTGTGTCGTGTCACAAGGAATCTCACCAAATGGAGATGGTATGAATGACTGTCTTGACCTTGAATATTTAGTGGACAAAAACGGGGTATTTTCGATTGAAGTATTTAATCGATTTGGAACTTCTGTCTATAGTAATGGCAACTATCTTGACCAATGGTGTGGACAGACGGATGATGGTTCGGAATTACCGACATCAACCTATTTCTACGTTATGAAATTTGCAACACCCAATACAGACTTTGGATCTGTAAAAACTGGTTGGGTTTATCTAAACAGAGATTCAAATTAAGAGAAACTGATTTAACAAAACACAATTGATTTGATAAATCACATGAACAATCCTTGTGTAAAGGTTTCAAAAATGCAGTTGATGCTGGATGGATATAATAAAACAAATAACAGAATTAAATTAAACCAATTATAATGAAAAAATTAACCCTATTAGTACTCTTACTCGTTGTACTGTGTGCCGAAGATACTTCTGCACAGCAAGACCCTCAGTACACCCAATATATGTACAATATGAATGTGGTAAACCCTGCTTATGCTGGTTCGAAAGAGAGTCTTTCTATTACTGCACTCTACAGGAATCAATGGGCAGGCTTTGATGATGCACCGGTAACTTTTACATTTTCAGCTCATTCCCCAATAAGTGATAAAATTGGTTTAGGTCTTTCAGCAATAAAAGATGAATTAGGCCCTGTTAGTGAAACAAATGTCTTTGCAGATTTTTCTTACACACTTCAAGTTGGAGCTTCAACGAAGCTAGCTTTAGGATTAAAAGCAGGTTTCACTTTCCATTCTGTAGGTCTAGTTGATCTAGATCTGCAAGATCCGGGAGATCCATTTTTCTCTCAGGACATTAATAACACCTATCCAAATATTGGAGCGGGAGCTTTTTTATATGGTGATAAATTTTATGTAGGTCTCTCGGTTCCAAATTTACTTAAGTCGGTTCACTTAGATGAAAATGGAATTAAGTATGGATCTGAAACCAATCATTTTTTCGGGACGGCTGGATATGTATTCCAAGTATCTGATAATTTTAAATTAAAGCCCTCGGTAATGGTAAAAACGGCGTTTGATTCACCAGTTTCTTACGACATAAATTTAAATGCTTTGTATCTTGAAAAATTCGAACTTGGAGTATCCTACCGTTTGGATGATTCCTTCAGTGGTTTGGTTGGATTCCAGGTTACCCCTAACATTCGTGTTGGATATGCCTATGATCATGTTACTTCAGAAATTAACACTGTAGCCGACGCTTCTCACGAGGTGATACTCACTTTCGACTTGTTCTTTAAGAAACGTACAATGCGTTCACCGAGATACTTCTAATTAATAAATTTAATTTCATTCAGAATGAAAAAAATATATACATTCCTTTTAATCATAGCCGTAAGCACATCAATCGCTACTGCTCAAAACAGCAAAACCAAAAAAGCCGACCAATTATACGACCGATTGGCTTATACAGATGCTGCAGAAGCTTATCAAAAATTACTTAAGAAAGGGGAGGGCAGCAGATATGTTTATGAAAGACTCGCAAATAGTTATTTCTTTATAAACGATACAAAAAAAGCTGAACCATATTACAAACGTGTTGTAAAAGGCAGAAAGGTGAACTCCGAGGCGGTTTACAACTATGCACAATCGTTGAAAGCAAATGGCAAGATATCTGATTATAATACTTGGATGAAGAAATTTTCGGAGATGAAACCTTCTGATTCCCGTGCGGTTGATTTTATGAAAAATCCGAATTATGTTCCGCAGATTATGGATGCTTTTGCAATGTATGAAGTTAAAAATCTTAGCGATATCAATTCAGAATACTCAGAATTTGGAGGGATTGTTATTGGAAAAGATTTCTATTTTTCTTCAGCTAGAAACACAAGTCGTAAAAAATATCATTGGGATGAACAGCCTTTCTTAGATGTTTATAAAGCTAGCTTGGTTGGCAACACCATTAAGAATGCTGAATTATTAGAAGGTGATGTAAACACTAAGTACCACGAGGGGAATGTTGCTATTACTGCAGACGGCAAACGAATGTACTTTGACCGTAACAACTATTTTGAAGGAAAATATGCGAAAGACGAAGAAGGGATTAATCAGATAAATCTATATTATTCTGAAAAAATTGATGGAAATTGGAAAGGTGTTTTTTCAGTTCCATTTAACGATAGTGAATACTCCACTGGTCATCCTGCTTTGAGTCCCGATGGTAATACCTTATACTTTGTGAGTGATAAACCTGGCGGAAAAGGAGATTCTGATATTTATAAAGTTTCTATCGATTCGAAAGGCGCATTTGGAACCCCAGAAAGATTGGGAGACAATATAAATACCGAAGGAAAAGAAGTTTTTCCACACATCGATTCTAATGGTGCTTTATATTTCTCTAGTAACGGACACCAAGGATTAGGTGGGCTTGATGGATTTTATGCCGAAGCGAATAGAGGAAATGGGTTTAACGATCCTGTTAATTTAGGGAAAGGAGCCAATAGCTCTGGTGATGATTTCGCCTTTATCTATGATCCAAATACAAAAACTGGTTATATGTCTTCCAACAGAAAAGGCGGGAAAGGAAGTGATGATATTTATGTTTTAAATGCAGCTGAAATCCCTTGCACAGTTACAATTGATGCCACTATTCTTGATGAATATTCTAAAGCTCCTATTTCGGGAGCGCGTGTTGATTTATATGACACCGCTGAAAATAAGCTGAGTACAAAAACTTCAGATGCAAATGGGAAAGTGTCGTTTAAGGCGGCATGTGATATGGAGCATATTTTACAAGCAGTAGCTGCAGATTATGAAAGTAACGCCACAACAGTGGAGGCAGCAAACGACACCCAGATAACGGCATCTGTAAATCTTCGCCCAATTGAGGCAATCGTTCAAGGCGACAAGGTTGTTTTGAATCCAATTTATTTTGACTATGATAGATCCAATGTGAAACCTAAGGCGGCATTTGAGCTAGATAAGCTTGTAGCCATTATGAAAAAATATCCATCATTTATTATTAAGGCTGAAAGTCATACGGACAGCAAGGGTAAAGAGGAGTATAATATGAACCTTTCTGAAAAACGCGCCCAATCAACGGTGCAGTATATCATTTCTAAGGGCATCAGCGCCTCTAGAATTACTGGAGAAGGGTTTGGGAAAACCAAGCCTGTAAACGCCTGTGGCGATGGCTGTACGGATGCAGAACGCCAAAAGAACAGAAGGTCTGAGTTTATTATCGTGGAGCGATAGTCTATCTCCCTTAAAATGACCCGATAAAAACCTCTCTTTGGAAATATTGAGGGGTTTTTTATATTTTAGTATACAAACCGCCCCCATTTATGAGCACCTTTATTTCAAATGCAATTAATGCGGGATAACCAAGTTAAAAGTTAGAGTATAACGAGTTGATAGTAATTTGAAACAAAAAACACGGGTAAGCCGAAAACCGAATTAGAGTAGGCACATATTTTAAGAATATAATTATGAAACTAACCAAAATCTTTTTAAGCGGAATATTTGCTTTACTTCTTTCATTAACGATAATGAGCTGTAAAAATGAAACTGTAAATGAACCATCTGCCGAGCATCTTGCTTTAGAGAACGCTGAAAAAGAATTAAGTGACAATCTGAAAATGTATGAAACTGTCTGGGACGACATTATCAACAAACGAGAAATTGATAAAATAAACGAAACCAATTTTGACAATAACATCACGTTGATTACAGCACCCGAAAATGTAGTTGGAATTCAAGGTTTCAAGGATTACTATCAAAATTATCTGACTGGATTTTCAGATGTGACATTCACCCTTGTTGATGTTTTTGGACAAGGTGATAAAATTGTTAAACATTGGAATTTTAAAGGAACTCATACAGGCGAATTTTTCGGCATCCCTGCTTCTGGAAAACAAGTTGATATTGACGGAGTAACACTTGTTAAAATGAAAGACGGAAAAATAGCGCAAGAGCAAGATTTCTTGGATAATTTATCTTTCTATCAGCAACTTGGATTAATCCCGACTGAATAAATTAAATTTATCAAAATATTGTATAACTAATAATGAGAAGTAAACTAATTTTTAAAAAGTAGTATGAAAGGAATAACACTTAGTTTTATGGTATTTATCTTTTGTTTAGGCGAGTTTCCTAATATAAAGTGGCCTAATAACTTCAACACAAACGATAATAACGTAAAAGTTGTAATTGAAGGAGTGCGATCCAAAAAAGGAAAAATAGTTATAGCCGTATTTAACGATCAAGAGGGCTTTAAAGCAAGAAAGCCAGTAAAAAGAATAGAGTTGAATAAATCTGAACTAGAAAAGAATGAAATTGTGTTCAGTTTAGATAACGGTGTATATGGTATTTCGATTTTTGATGATGAGAATGACAACAATAAAATGGACTATAATTTCTTCGGAATACCTAAAGAAGGTTTTGGCTTTTCCAATTATTACCATGAAGGATTCTCAAAGCCAAATTTTGATAAATTTAAATTCGAAATTAACAACCAAATAGTAGAATTAATAGAGATTCGTTTGAGATATATGTAATTCATAATAAAGACCGCTTGCCCCTCCACTGAAGCTATGGGGCACGTGGACGCTGCTCTCAAGACCGCTGCGCTGAAAGAGACAAGACTCAAACACAGCTAACTAAAAATGTGAATCAATACCATTTAAAAGTTTCGACTAAATTAAATTATTAAATAATGGAATTAACACCAAGAGAAATTTACGGATTGATACACGGAATCGTTTTAGGTTCCACTTTTTTACTTTCTTTTGGTGTTACAATGGTATGGTTTAGCAGCTATAAACAAGAGTTCTTGAGCGATAAAGGTAGGATCGTCAGAAATAAACGGATGAAGCCCGTAATTTGGGTTTTAGCCATTGTATGTTGGCTCACTGTGATTTCAGGCACTTTTATTACATACCCATGGTATCGTGCGATCCCAACCGATGGAGCTGACCTTTCATATTTCCCACAAGCATTGTTAGCCTCTTCTTCCCGCACTGAAGGATGGCATTCATTCGGGATGGAATGGAAAGAGCACATAGCTTGGTTGTCTCCTTTTATTTTTACGGCAGTAGCTTATATAGCCACGATGTATGGAGAAGCAATAGCAAAATATGACTATTTGCGTAAAGCTTTAATGCTTTTGTTAGCGCTTGCTTTTGTTTCTGCAGGTGTTGCAGCCTTATTGGGAGCAATGATAACTAAAAACGCACCTATCCTATGAAAACAACTATTGAAATATCTCAGGAGAACAAAGCAGGTGCAGCTATATTATCAAGCGGTCTTGCTTGTCTTATTTTTGGATTATCTGTAATCTTATCCGAAATAAGTTTGACAATTAAAGAAGGGCTTCAATGGGTTGATACTGTTGGTCCGCTTTCAGGAAAAGTAGGGGTTTCTATACTTTCTTGGATTATTTTATGGATAGCTTTACACAAGTATTTTTCGAATAAGCCCCCAATGGGAAAAAAACTTTTTAGTATTGGTCTAGTATTAATATTACTTGGTTTCTTGTTTACATTTCCACCCACCGTTTTTTACACTCTTTGCCTAAATATTATGACTCTATATAAGTTGTAAAATTATAAATTACGGTAGAAAAGAAAAAGACAGCAATAAGCTTGATGTAGGATTTTATGGAAACGACACTCTATCAAAATTCATTAAAACAATATATTCGTGGCTTCTAAAAAAATGAACATGTCAAAATTCAAACATTCCATTTACTATTTTAAATCATTAAATATATTAATGGTTTTATTACTTACTTGTAATTCGGTTGTTAGCCAAGATAAAGCAATCCAAGAAACAGTTAGTATCCCTGAACCACTTATGTTTGACCTAGTTAGAGGCTTAGGTGCTAAACAAGGAGAATTAGAAGTTAATGCTTTGGCAGATTTTCCTTTAAATGACGTCTC
>RCNB010001315.1_pt1 | contig 15669 bp, 15 predicted proteins | sample 2041321 | NCBI WGS metagenome assembly RCNB01 (sample SAMN09708232, study PRJNA481090) | Marine sediment metagenome, whole genome shotgun sequencing project. | reverse complement strand
TTCCCCACCATTTACAACCGCTTGCGCGTTTAATTCTGGGGCTTTTTTTTCTACTAATACAGACATATTTTTAAAATTATTTATTATTAAAATTTAAAACAGCTGCAAATATATTTATTGGAAATGTATTAATGTAGTAATCCTATTTTAAATATTTATGATGTAATAGGCTTTTCTGATTTTACTAAAAGTTGTCTGATTTTAATATTGAAATAAGCAAAAATTAACGTCATAATTGGGCTAATTAAATTAAAAAAAGCATACCAAACATATTCTCCTGTGCCAACTCCCAATGTTTTAGATTGATATGCGCCTCCAGTATTCCAAGGAAATAAAATGGATGTTACAGTCCCAGAATCTTCTAAAGTTCTGCTTAAATTTTCAGGAGCTAATCCTTTATCTTTAAAAGCTTTTTGATACATTTTACCTGGTACAACAATGGCTAGATATTGGTCACTGGCTGTACCGTTAAAAAATATACAAGTTATGGTAGTGCTTGCAAATAAACCAAATGTAGATTTGGCAACTTTTAACAATGTATCACTAATTTTTTGAAGAGCACCAATTTCTTGCATAATACCACCAAAGAACATAGCACACAATATTAGCCATATGGTAGATAACATACCACCCATACCACCAGAAGAAAACAACTGGTTTTCATCTAATATTTCATTCCCAGAGGGAATATAAACACTGTTCGTTATTGCATTCATTACCCCTTTGTAAGCAGTATCAAAGCTAAATGTGTCACTTCCAGCAACCTTCATTACAATATCTGGTTGAAAAATAACAGCAAAAATAGCAGCTAATATAGTGCCAATAAATAAAGCTGTCAATGGTTTTGCCTTTTTAATAATCATGACTATAACAGCAACAGGAACTACAAAAAGAATAGGTGTAACATTAAAAGTGTTTTTTATACTATTTACTAAAGCAGACGTGTCTTGTATTTCATTTCCGCCAAATTGAAATCCCAAAATAAGAAATATAATCAAAGTTATAATTATAGTTGGAACCGTAGTGTATGCCATGTATTTAATGTGAGTGAATACATCAGTACCTGCCATTGCAGGCGCAAGATTAGTTGTATCACTTAGAGGCGACATTTTATCACCAAAATATGCACCAGAAAGAACAGCGCCAGCAATCATACCAAGAGGCAGCCCCAGCGCTTTACCAATGCCCATTAACGCAATGCCAATCGTTGCAGTAGTTGTCCAGGAACTTCCTGTTGCAAGAGAAATTACCGAGGAAATAATTAGTGCAGCTGCCAAAAAAAATGTAGGATTTAATATTTTTAATCCATAAAAAATCATTGTAGGAATAATACCACTAATAAGCCATGTTCCAGCTAAAGCACCAACCATTAATAAAATAAAAATTGCAGACCCTGTGGATTTTACATTATCAACAACGGCCTCTAACATGTCGTTATAACTTATTTTTTTATAAAACCCAATAATTGCTGCAACAACACCAGAAAATATTAATGCAAATTGATTAGGTCCACCAGTTGCATCGTCGTCATAAATGAAGACATTATATCCTAATAGAATGACTAAAACAATAATTGGAATTAAGGCTTCCCAAAATTTAATATTTTTGCTTTTTTGATGCTGATCTTCATATTGTGATTCAGGAAATAAATTTTCTTCATTCATGGTTAATGGTATGTTCTTGTAATGTTACGATTTATATAAAAGCTGTGCAAATCATTTAAGTTTGTACATTTGTTGGTAACTTTTATGGATTCATTAACTCAAATTGTACTTGGCGCTGCTTGCGGTGAAGCAGTATTAGGAAAAAAAATTGGAAATAAAGCATTATTATTAGGTGCAATTGGCGGAACCTTACCAGATTTAGATGTTTTTGTTGGACGTTGGTTTTATAATAATGAAATAGACATAATGACGTTTCATAGGGGGTTTATGCACTCCATTTTCTTTTCTGTTATTGGCGCATTTGTATTTGGTTGGTTAGTTTATAAACTATATAATACAGGAAAAAGAAAGCATAGCACTACTCAAAAAAATTGGATTTGGCTTTTTTTCTGGTCATTATTTACACATATTATTTTAGACAGTTTTACGCCATATGGTACGCAATTGTTCACGCCTTTATCTAATTATCGGGTTGCTTTTAACAATATATCAGTAGTTGATCCTTTGTATACAATTCCATTCTTGTTGTGCCTTATAGTGCTCTTATTTTTCAAGAGAAAAAGTAATCGCAGGCGTCTTTGGTTAAAATTGGGTATCGGGATTAGTTCTTTCTATATGTTCTTAACTATTGTAAACAAAGGATATATCAATTCGGTTTATAAAAAATCACTAAAAGATGCGGGAATAAATTATCATCGTTATCAAACACAACCAAGCATCTTCAATAACGTACTTTGGTTTGGTATTGCTGAAACTGAAACGGAATATTATGTTGGCTTTTTTGGTTTGATGGATGATGCTTCACGAGTCATCAATTGGCAAAAATTACCAAAAAATCACGATTTAGCTCCGGCCTCCAATCAAGACATTGAAACTTTGGCATGGTTTAGCAATGGATATTATAATTTTGTTCCAATTAGTGATACTGAATTGAGATATAATGACCTTAGATACCCGTCATTTGATGCTGAGAACCCAAATAATTCTGTATTTAGTTTTACAATCAAAAAAGAAGGAGAGCGTTGGAACGCTCTCCCATTTAATGGTAAACCTCCAACAAGTGAAGATTTGGATAATTTCTGGAATAGGATTAAGGGTAACTAACTTCTGGTATTTTTGCTTCAAGGATGTTGAGCTTTAACATACAATCTTTCATTGTTTCATATGTCCGTTCAATATCTGCATCTAATCCAATTGAGAAACGGATTAATCCATCGCTTAAACCCATTACTTTTTGTTCTTCTAAAGGTATTTCAGAGGATGTCGAGCTACCAGGTGCACTAAACAAAGTTTTATAAAATCCTAAACTCACTGCCAGATATCCCAATTTGTGTTCTTGCATCATTTCCATTAAAGCATTGGCTTTATCCAATGTACCCACATCAATAGTCAACATTCCGCCGAAACCATATTTGTCATTAATCATACTTTTAAAGAGCTCATGTGATGGGTGCGATGCTAAACCGGGGTAAACGGTTTTTAAACCGTCAGATTGAAATTTTTCAGCTAAAAAAGCAGCGTTTGCACTATGCTGTTGCATTCTTAAATGAAGTGTTCTTAAGTTTTTTAATACTGATGCAGAGCGCATACTGTCCATAGTTGACCCCAATAGCATTGAAGCACCATCATTTACATTACGTAACTCGTTAATAAAATCTTGAGTGCCACAAACTACTCCACCAACAGTATCGGAAGATCCATTAATGAATTTTGTTAAACTGTGGATTACAACATCAGCACCAAGCTTGGCAGGAGAAACTGACAAAGGAGAAAACGTATTATCAACAACCAATTTTAGATTATGTTTCCTAGCTAATTTGGATAAAGCTTCAATATCTGCAACTTCTAAAAGCGGATTACTTACAGATTCACAATAAAGAACTTTTGTGTTTTTAGTAATGGATGCTTCTACAACATCTAATTTTGTAATGTCGACAAAGGAAGTATCTACATTAAAACGAGGCAGGAAATTCTTTAAAAACGCATAGGTTCCTCCATATATGGTTCTGCTAGAAATTATATGGTCACCTGCACCGCAAAGTTGCATTAATACTGGTGTAATTGCTCCCATTCCTGATGCAGAAACGTTAGCTGTTTCAGTGCCTTCCATAGCCGCAAGGGCTTCACCTAAATATAAGTTACTAGGCGTAGAATGTCTTGAATATAAATAGCATCCATCTGCATTACCCTCAAAAGTGTCGAACATTGTTTTTGCAGACAAAAACGTATAAGTTGAAGAGTCTGAAATTGAAGGATTTACACCTCCGAATTCACCAAAATATTGGAGGTCTTGAATATTGTTAGCCGGTTTGAAAGCCATGATAATTATTTGTTATGATTATTCATTGTAAAATTCGACATTTTTAGATTAAAAATCAATATAAAACAGTGTATTCGGAAAATAAATCTAATAAAACACATGTTTAATGAATAATATTGTTTAAATTTAAAATTACATTCGTTAACCATGAAAAATTTTCAATTATGGCATTTGACACTATTGACAAAACACTTTTAGAATTGCTCCAACAAGACAGTAAGCAAACAAATAAAGAGTTATCAAATAAGCTAATTTTATCTATAACAGCAGTATATGAGCGCATTAAAAAGCTTGAAAAGGCTGGTGTGATTCAAAAATATGTCGCGCTGGTTAATAAGGAAAAAATCAACAAATCTTTTGTTGCGTTTTGCAGTATTAAGCTTATACAGCATTCTCAAGACTACGTGATGAGGTTTGAACGTGAAGTAAAAAATTTAAACGAAGTTGTAGAATGTTATCATATTAGCGGAGATTACGATTATTTACTAAAGGTTATGGTTTCTGATATGAAGGAATTTAGAGAATTTATGGTTGAAAAACTAACCACTATAAACCACATCGGGAGTACGCACAGTACCTTTATGATTAATGAGGTAAAATACACGACCGCCATTAATATTTCATAGTATGAGCTCAACTTTCTATAAATTATTTGAATTTTTAGTCCTTTTTATAATTATTCCTGTATCATTTGCAATATCATTTTCCATCTGGATAAAGATGGGGATTGGGGTAATAGGGTTTTTATATATTATTTATGTTTTATTTAAAATTGAAAAGGCTAAGTTCAAAATAGCATCTAACCTTAATTGGCGTGTTTTCTGGAAAGAAACGATTATTAAATTGGCCTTTATTGCCTTAATAACCACTGTGTTTGTTTGGTTCACAGATAAGGAAGCTTTGTTTAATGTAATATTGCAAAAGCCTTTGTTATGGATAATAATATTGTTTATATATAGCTTCTTCTCGGTTTATCCGCAAGAATTAATTTATAGAACATTCTTTTTTCAGCGTTATCAAGGGTTATTTGGAAATACTAGGCTTTTAATTTTCGTTAATGCCATTGTATTTTGCCTTGGTCATATTTTCTTCAGAAACACTTTGGTTTTAATACTTACTTTTCTTGGAGGCCTGTTATTTGCATTTTCATTTTATAAAACCAAATCAACGATTTTGGTGTCTATAGAACATGCTATTTATGGAAGTTGGCTATTTACCATTGGTATGGGGGATATGCTCGGGTTTCCGTCATGATAAGTAAAATATAAGGGGTGAAAAATTAGTTAGTTCTGTTTTAGAATTAATACCAACGCTTTTTATTCTTTTTTGAAGCTTCAGATTTTCGTCCCTTTCTATATTTGCTCCCTTTCTTTTTATGAACCTCTGGTTTTGCTTTTGGATCTAAAGGGTACGGATGATTTTCTTCAACCGGGATAGTAGTTTGGATTAACCTTTGAATACTCAATACATAACTTTTTTCATCGGCTGAACAGAATGCATAAGAAACACCTGTTTTGCCTGCTCTTCCGGTTCTACCAATTCGATGTACATAAGTTTCTGCAACATTTGGAAGGTCAAAATTTATTACGGCATCTAAGTTGTCAATATCAAGACCTCTTGCAGCAACGTCTGTAGCAATCAATATATTGACCTCTTTATTTTTAAGTCTATTTAAAGCAGTTTGTCTAGCACTTTGTGTTTTATCCCCATGAATGCTATCAACTTTATGATTGTTATTGAGTAAGGTCTTTTCAAGTTTATCAACACCAAATTTTGTGCGTCTAAAAATTAAAATGTTACCCTTGATTGAGTTTCTAAGTAAATGAAGGCACAGCTCTATTTTTTTTGGTTTAGGGGTGAAATATAGCCATTGTTCAACACCAGTAGCAGCAGAAGAATTTCTAGAAACCTCAACTTTTATTGGGTCTTTTAAAATAGTACTAGCTAATTGTTCAACTTTATATGGAATAGTTGCCGAAAACAGTAAAGTCTGCTTATCATTTGGACCAAGACGTTCAATTTTTTTGACATCATCAATAAATCCCATATCCAACATCAAATCGGCTTCGTCTATAACGAAGGTTTCAATATAATCTAGGTTTAATAAATCTTGCTTATGCAGGTCCAGTAATCTCCCAGGCGTAGCAACCAAAATATCTACTCCTTTTTTGAGAATATCTTTTTGAGGCTCCATCGAGGTTCCTCCAAAAACAACAGTTGTTCTTAGATTGGTGTATTTTCCATAATCACTAAAATTATCTGCAATTTGTATTGCCAGTTCTCGCGTTGGGCTTATAATTAACGCTTTTATTTTCTTCCCTTTTTTGGACGCATCTTGAGCTTTAATTAGTTGTTCTAGAATAGGGAGTGCAAAAGCAGCAGTCTTTCCAGTTCCTGTTTGTGCCGTTGCAATAACATCTTTTATAGAAAGCACCAATGGTATAGTCTTCTCCTGAATTGGTGTAGGGGTATGATATTTTTTTTCGGATATAGCTTTTAATAATGATTTGCTTAATCCGAGAGCTTTAAATGGCATATATAAAGAATTAATCTAAAACATGTTTAACACGGCCAATTTCACCTGACTCTAATTGTACTTTAATGCCGTGAGGATGATAAGATGATTTTGTTAATAAACGCTTAACTAAACCATTAGTAAGTTCACCAGTACGCTGATGATGCTTCTGGATAATAGCAACCTGTTTACTAATTTGAATGTTTGTTCTTTGTTTACCATCCAAAATGAGGTTGTTATTCATTAAAATAAAATCTTTGTGAAGTATTAAGACACTTTATTTAATGCCTTACTTAACGCCTTTCCGTTTTTGAATTCACCTAAAACGATAACATCTTTGCTTTTTTCGTACTCTTTAATAGCAAACTCCATTTGCTTTTCATTATCTCTTCTAATCTTTACACCAGTTCGAGATCCTCTATTTCTTATCTCGATATAAAATCCGTCTCTTAAATCTAGAGGCCTTGTTGGAGGTCTTCCCATATTGTCATTAACTTTTTTGCGTGAGTATATTGATGATATATTACAGAAAATTTCTATAATTACCAAATCAATCGGACAAAGATACAATAACTTTGGGTTAAAATGCCAGACTATGATAGATTATAGCTATTGTTTGATAGTGTTTTGTTAGGTGAAAAATAAATATTCTACCATGTTTTTAAACTTTTTGCAGCTGATTCGGCACAACGTTCACCATCCATAGCTGCAGATACAATTCCACCTGCATAGCCGCCTCCTTCACCACATGGGAATAGTCCCTTTAGCTCTGGATGCTCTAAATTCTCATTTCTAGGGATATTCACAGGAGAAGATGTTCTAGATTCTACGCCAACAACATTAGCTTCAGCTGTATAGTAGCCATGCATTTTTTTACCAAATGCAGCAAACCCTTTTCGCAGTTTTCCACCTATTAGTTTAGGCAATAATGAATGTAATGGAGCCGATTTTAAGCCTGGTTGGTAGGAGGTGTCATTTAAATCTATTGAAAGCTTTCCTTCAACAAAATCAGTCAATCGTTGTGATGGTGCAGTTTGACTTCTACCCCCTGCGTTAAAGGCCAATTTTTCTAATGCCTTTTGATATTCTAAGCCTTTTAGTGCTTCAAAATGATTGTACTTTGGGATATCCTTATTTACATCTATTTCAACTACAATTCCAGAATTAGCAAAACGATTGTTTCTTTTTGAAGGAGACATACCATTTACGACTACCTCACCATTGGCAGTAGCTGCAGGAACAATGAAACCACCAGGGCACATACAAAACGAATAGACACCCCTATCATTTACTTGATGCACTAAACTGTATGAAGCGGCAGGTAACAGTTCATCCCGTTCGCCTTTACAATGATATTGAATAGAATCTATTATATGTTGAGGATGCTCCACCCGTACGCCCATTGCAAAAGACTTAGCTTTAAGTGCTATTTTCTTTTTGTGCAGCAAGTAGTATATGTCACGAGCCGAATGTCCAGTTGCTAGTATTACTGCTTCAACTGCTAATTCTATATCATTTTGCAATCTTATTGCTTTTAATGTGCTGTCTTTAATTATAAAATCAGTTACACGACTTTCAAAATGAATTTCACCACCATGATTAAGTATGGTCTCGCGTATATTCTGTACGACCTTTGGTAATTTATTGGTGCCAATGTGAGGATGTGCGTCAATAAGAATTTGTTCAGTTGCTCCATGATAAACCAGATTTTCAAAAATCCGGCGTACATCACCACGCTTTAAACTTCTGGTGTATAGCTTTCCATCAGAATACGTTCCAGCACCACCTTCACCAAAACAATAGTTAGAATCCTCATTAACATCGTGAAATTGATTTATAGCTCGCAAATCTCGACGTCTATCTTGTACATTTTTTCCGCGTTCTAAAACAACAGGCTTGTAACCAAGTTCTATGCAGCGTAAAGCTGCATACATGCCAGCCGGACCAAAACCAATGATGTGAATTGCTTTTGCTTTTGAAACATCCTTGTAATCAAATTCATATCCGTTAGATGTAGGAACTTGTTCATTAATATAGACAGCAATCTTATAGTTAAAAATGATAATCGATTTTCTGGCGTCAATAGACTTTCTTAATATTTTAACGGCATTAATATCCTTAAAATTTATATTGAGCATCTTTGACGCTTTAAGCTTCAAAATGTCTTCTTTTTTTTCCTCCAAAAGGGTAACTCTTACCTGAATTTCTTTCACCATGAATGCAAAGCTACTTAAATAAAAATTAGAGATAAGGTCAATTAAAAATTCAATCTTTAAATTCCTTAATCATTGAATTTATGTTTGTATTTTTGTAACCAATTTTATCAAATTCAAATACAAAAAGTTATATGAATTCATACGATGTAGCCATTATCGGTTCTGGGCCTGGAGGTTATGTAGCAGCAATACGTTGCGCTCAACTAGGCATGAAAACTGCAATTATTGAAAAATACTCTACCCTAGGCGGGACATGCTTAAACGTTGGTTGTATACCAAGTAAAGCACTTTTAGATTCTTCACATCATTATGATGATGCAGTTAAGCATTTTGAAGAACATGGTATTGATATTCCAGGTGACATTAAAGTTAATCTTGAAAAAATGATTGCACGTAAACAGGCAGTAGTTGATCAAACTACCGGTGGGATTGATTTTTTAATGAAGAAAAACAATATTGATGTTTACCAAGGCTTAGGAAGTTTTAAAAATGCAACCCATATTACCATTTCTGGAGAACAAGCTACTGAGATTGAAGCTAAAAACACCATTATAGCTACTGGGAGCAAACCTTCAAGTTTGCCATTCATAAATATTGATAAAGAACGAATTATTACATCTACAGAAGCGTTGAAGCTTAAAGAAATACCAAAGCACATGATTGTTATTGGTGGCGGTGTAATTGGTTTGGAACTTGGTCAAGTTTATAGACGTTTAGGTGCAGAGGTTACTGTTGTAGAATATATGGATAGAATCATTCCAACTATGGATGCGGGTTTATCTAAAGAATTGAATAAAGTTTTCAAGAAAGCTAAATTCTCAATGCAAGTATCCCACAAAGTGAAATCTGTTGAGCGTGTTGGAGACGAAATAATTGTTAAAGCTGACAATAAAAAAGGAGTTGAAGTTGAATTTATAGGTGATTATTGTTTGGTTTCTGTTGGTCGACGCCCATATACGGATGGTTTAAATGCAGAAGCAGCAGGAGTGAAGCTTAATGAAAGAGGGCAAGTTGAGGTTAATAATCATTTGCAGACTACGGCTTCAAACATTTATGCTATTGGAGATGTAATTAAGGGAGCAATGCTAGCTCACAAAGCGGAAGAAGAAGGTGTGTTTGTTGCAGAAACGTTAGCAGGACAAAAACCACATATCGATTATAACTTAATTCCTGGTGTTGTTTACACATGGCCAGAAGTTGCTGCGGTTGGAAAAACAGAAGAAGAATTAAAAGAAGCAGGCATAGAATATAAATCTGGACAATTCCCAATGCGTGCTTTAGGTAGAAGCAGAGCAAGTATGGATTTAGATGGTTTTGTAAAGATTCTTGCAGATAAAACTACCGATGAAATACTTGGGGTCCATATGGTTGGAGCGCGCGCTGCTGATATGATTGCTGAAGCTGTGGTTGCAATGGAATATCGTGCAAGTGCAGAAGACGTATCACGTATGTCACATGCACATCCAACATTTACCGAGGCTATTAAAGAAGCGGCTTTAGCGGCTACTGAGAATAGGCCTTTGCATATTTAATAGATTTTGTCATTCCTGCGTAGGCAGGAATCCATAATATTTTAAGCGAACCAAATAGGTTCGCTTTTTTTTGTTGAATATTTTTAATTTAATTTTAAACAAAATAATTGATAATTGTGTATTTTTGCAAAAAAATTGCTATTAATGATAAATCGAAGACAAGAGTTTATTTCTCTTCTATTTTTTTTCGCAACATTTTTCATTTTTGCCCAAAGCAATTATAGTATCAGTGGTACTCTAAAGGATGCAAATAATGGTGAAACTATCTTTGGAGCCTCTGTCTTTCTTAGAGGAACAACTATAGGAGCTGTAAGTAATGAATATGGATTCTTTTCTATAACCGCCAAAGAGGGCACTTATATTTTAGAAGTTTCTTATTTAGGATTTTCAGATAAAAGTCAAGAAATAATACTAGATAAAAATTATAAACTCGATATTGAAATTACTGAATCTTCAACTGAGTTAGAAGAAATTTTGGTTGTTGCAGAAGAATCAGGACGTGTTAATATTAGAAACCCTCAAATGGGTGTTTCTAATATAAAAATAGAAACTATTAAGCAAATGCCAGTGGTTCTTGGAGAAACGGATATAATCAAGTCTTTGCAATTACTACCGGGCGTAACGAGCAATGCAGAAGGTACAGGAGGATTTAATGTACGAGGAGGAGCTGCAGATCAAAATTTAGTTCTATTAGATGAGGCAATTATTTATAATTCATCACATCTTTTTGGATTCTTTTCTGTGTTTAATGCAGATGCTATTAAAGATGTAAAATTATATAGAGGAGGAATTCCTGCGAGGTTTGGAGGCCGTGTTTCATCAGTTTTAGATGTACGTCAAAAAGATGGCAATAGTAAGAATTTTGAATTAAATGGAGGAATTGGATTAATTTCAAGTAGGCTTTCAGCCGAAGGGCCAATTTTCAATGAAAAAGGATCCTTTTTGGTTGCTGGGCGTGGATCTTATGCGCATTTGTTCTTGAAAGCATCTGGTGAAGATAATAGCGCTTATTTTTATGATTTAAATCTTAAAACCAATTACAATATTAATAAGCGTAACAGATTATATCTTTCTGGGTATTTTGGCAGGGATGAGTTTAATTTTGGAGAGAATTTTAAAAGTGGTTATGGTAATGCTTCTGGTAATTTAAGATGGAATCATATTTTTAACAATCGCTTATTTACTAATTTATCTTTTATATACAGCAAGTATGATTATGAGTTAGAATTTGATTCTTTTGAGTTTGATTGGATTTCTTCTATTAACAACTATAATATTAAGTATGACTTAAGTTATTATCAGAGTGATGCCCTAAAGTTGAATTTTGGATTAAACGGGATTTACTATCATTTTAATCCTGGTGATATTAATCCAACAACTGAGACATCTTCAATAAACCCATTAGAGTTGGATCAAAAACGAGCCTTCGAAAGTGGATTTTACTTTAGCTTGGAGCATAAAATCACGGATAAGTTAACGGCTAATTATGGATTGCGATACAGCTTGTTTACAAGGTTGGGAGGTCAACCTCTTACTAATTATGAAAATAATTTACCTATTGCCTATAATTCTACTTTGGGAGTTTATGAAGAAGGGAATGTTATAGGTGAGACCAACTATAAAAAAGGGAAGGGAATAAAAACTTTCACAAACCTAGAGCCACGTTTGGCTATTTCTTATTTATTGAATGATAATTCATCAATTAAATTGGGCTATAGTCGTACTGCGCAGTACATTCATCTTTTATCTAATACGGTATCTGTTACGCCTCTAGATGTTTGGACACCTAGTGGGAAGTTTATTAAGCCACAGTTGTCTAATCAATATGCATTAGGTTATTTTAGAAATTTCAAAAATAAAACCTATTCTATTGAAGTTGAAGCCTATTATAAAACTGTAGATAATAGAATTGATTATGTTGATGGGTCCGAACTCATTGGTCAGAATACTATTGAAACAGAGATTTTGAATGGTGAGGCCAGAGCTTATGGTCTCGAATTTTTATTCAGAAAGGCAAAAGGTGATTTTACGGGGTGGTTAGCATACACAATTTCTAAGGCAGAGCAGCTTACTCTTGGCGGTGCTTCTGGCGGCCCCGGAATTAATAATGGCAATTGGTATTATGCTCCACATGACCGTACACATGATATTTCATTAACAGGAAGCTACACATTGAATAAAAAATGGACATTTGGGTCAAATATCATCTTTCAAACGGGACGTCCTGTAACTTATCCAATTGGTCAGTACCAATATGAAGATTTAACAATTGCTAGTTATTCTAATAGAAATTCAAATCGTTTAACCGATTATCACCGTATTGATATTTCTGCGACCTATGTGCCTAATAGAAAGCCTGAAAGGAGATGGAAGAGTGAATGGGTTTTTGGTATTTATAATATTTATAACCGTAAAAATGCGGCTTCAATTTCTTTTGGACAAAACAGGGAGACAGGCGCAAACGAAGCCACAAGAACAGCTATTTTTGGTGTAGTTCCGTCGGTTTCATATAATTTCAAATTTTAAAATGAAACATATTAATTATTACATATTCGTTTTAATAATATTCACTCTAAATGCTTGTACAGATGTTATAGATGTAGATGTTCCAGAAGCTCTACCAAGATTGGTTGTTGAAGCGTCTATTGATTGGGAAAAAGGAACATTAGGTAATGAGCAAACTATTAGTTTGAGCTTATCTACACCATATTTTGATGATTCTACTACTTTGGTAACCGGAGCCTCAGTAGTGATTAAAAATTCTTCCAACAATGCTGAATTTGTCTTTGCGGACATGAATGACGGTAATTATACAACAAGTAATTTTCAACCCGTTATAAATCAAGTATACACTTTAGAAATAATTTACAATGGTGAAACCTATTTGGCAGAAGAAGTATTAACACCTGTTGTTGATATTGCAGAGTTAAAACAAGCACGCGTAGGGGGATTCGATGATGAGGCTTTGGAAGTGGATATTCTTTTTGATGACCCAATCAACGAGGAAAATTTTTATTTATTCAAATTTCAAGAAGAAGGCGATTTGTTACCTGAATTATTAGCAATTCCTGATGAATTTGCAGATGGCAATCGAATGAAAGTATTTTATGAAAAGGAAGAAGATGAAGATATAAATCAAGACGAGTTTATGCCAGGAGATGTTGCTTATATTGATTTTTACGGTATTTCTGAGCAATATTATAATTATATAAATTTGCTGATAGATCAATATGAAAATGCCGAAAACCCTTTTGGAACAATTCCGGCAAATTTAAAAGGTAACTGCACTAATTCTTCAAACCCAGATAACTATGCTTTTGGTTATTTTAGATTGACCCAAGTTGTAAAAGCACGTTATACGTTTCAATAATTATTAGGGTTCCCTTTTTTGTTCTACCTCTTTTTTATTAATTAAATTTGAACCAAATTGATATTCATGGAAGAACTAACACTAACCACACCAGCACTTTTATTTTCAGCAATATCATTAATAATGCTCGCCTATACTAATAGGTTTTTAGCCTATGCTGCCGTTATTAGAAATTTACATGACAAATATCTGGAACAAATGGATGAGTCATTAATTCAGCAAATTAATAATCTTAAATTGCGTCTTTACCTCACACGTTGGATGCAAATTTTTGGAATCACAAGCCTTCTTCTTTGTGTTTTAACTATGTTTCTAATTTTCATAGACCAGCATATTGTCGCTGTTTGGGTTTTTGGAATTGCTTTGGTTTTATTGATAATTTCTTTGTCACTTTTAATAAAAGAGATTCATATTTCAGCAAAAGCGCTTAAACTTCATTTAAGTGATATTGAGAAGCACTTGAAGAAAAAATAAAAAAGCAAACCAAACGGTTAACTTTTTATTCAAGTTACTTTATCTCAAAGTTTGCTCTGGTGGTTCGTTATAATTAAGAGCATTTTCTTAAAGCTACAGCTTCTTTTAAAAGTGTGATACTTGTTTTGTAATCACCTTCCGAAGCCCATAATGCTGCTTCCAAAACCTTTGCGGCTGTAACAACTAACTCATAAATAGAATTGATATCCCTAACGGTAATATCTTTTAGACTTTCATCCATTGCCAGTTCCTTGAGTTGGATTAACTCTTGTTTTGCTTTTTCAACATCACCTTTTCCAAAATGTGCTAGACCTATGCATAATACCTGATTGCTTTAGGATATTTTAAATCGTAAGCTTCTAGTTGCATATTTAAAATAACCAACTAATTTTTAGACTTAAAATAAATCATTCAAAACCTTGGCTAGTCTAATGCCTCCTTTTTGTAATTGTGTTCTAACGGTTTCAAAATAATCATATGAATAGCGGTAGCGCAAATTTTCATCAGGCTTTGCAGAGGCATATACTTTTCTTGTCAGTTCATGAGTTTCATTAACCCAGTCGATAATGCTTCCATGTTGTATGGCTTTTACTTGAGCCTTATCTAATACATCGGCATTTTCTGCTAGCTCTAAATAACCCATATCATAACTTTCTATCATTTCGCTATCCCATACACGATGTAAATTAGAATCGTTATAAAACCATTGTAGCTTAAAGTCGTTTCCTCCCTTATCTTCAACAAGCCCTACGTGCATTGGTTGATGTAAGTCGCCAATTAAATGAATCAATAGCTTTAAATAAAAGGTCCTATCATCGTCAGAAGCATTTTCATCTTTAATTATTTTTTTACAATAAGAGATGCCGGATACTAAATCACCATTAGGATTTTTTTTGGAGCTAGTATATTCGGAATCAAGTGGCATGTTTATATAGTGCCAGGTATAAAACTCTCCATAACGGCTATCAGATTTTATTTCATCCGCAAAAGTAGATACAAAAGCCAATGATTTCCCTTGAAGCAGAGTCCTTATCTTTCGTTTTGTTTTTCCTTTTAAATATTGGTTGGCAATTTCACCAATCACGCGATGTCCAGTACTACCCCAATAATTCCCCGAAACATTGCTATTGCCAGGAACAAGAAAAAGTGCAACTAGTAAATATGTTAATATTATTTTCATTCTTAAAACCATTTATGCTAATTTAGAAATAAGTAATTTAAGAACACAAAAATTATAGTTAACTAATATTTAAACTTTAGTAAAAAGATTTTTATTTTTGAAATATGCAAGACATTCCTTTAAACATCAATTTTATTGCTGCCTTAATTTTTATAGGCGTATTTCTTGGCTTTTTCGTATCCTATTTTATTATACGAAAGTCATGGAAAAAAAGTGTACCAAATTTAATAATGGGATTTTTTATTTTAGCCATGACATTAGCAATGCTAGAGGGTTGGCTAAACTATACAATGTTGATTTTTAAATTTTTATCGATTACTAATTTTGCTGAACCCTTTAATTTTATAATAGCACCTCTTCTATATTTATTCGCTATTTCTCAGTTTGAAAAAGTAAAA
>RCNB010001314.1_pt1 | contig 15673 bp, 9 predicted proteins | sample 2041321 | NCBI WGS metagenome assembly RCNB01 (sample SAMN09708232, study PRJNA481090) | Marine sediment metagenome, whole genome shotgun sequencing project. | reverse complement strand
TCAACGGCATCGGCCTGCGCGAATCGATATCGGCCACCCTGCTGACCTGGGCCGGCCTTACCGCCGGGCAGGCCGTGGCCATGGAGGTGGCCGCGTATCTGGTCCAGGTTGTGTTCAGCCTGCAGGGCGGTATCCTGCTGTGGCTCGGCAGCTGGAGCCGACCGACCCGGCGGAGGAACTAGTTCACCCAATTGTTGTTGCCGATAAGCCGGTGTGTTAGTTTACGGTGGATTTCGACGGCCCGGCTCGGGCCCTTTCATGTATCGCGCATTAGTCATGCATGTGTCCTGGATGTATCCCGAAACCCTGCGAAGGTGACGTCTTGATCGAGAAGTGGCTGCGCCGCCCCCAACTGCTGATTTCCGCCGGTGTTTTTCTGGTGACCCTCGGGGTCTATATCGCCACCATGAACCCCACCACCCCTTTCTGGGACGCGGGGGAGTTCATCACCACCAGCCATATCGTGGGCGTGCCGCACCAACCGGGCACACCGATGTACGTTCTGGTCGGGCGCGTTTTCGACATAGTCTTCGGTTCGGCGGATATCACCCAGGCTTCGATGCATACAGCCTGGGCGGTCAATTTCATGTCCGCCTTCTTCAGTGCCCTGGCCGTGGTTCTGATCTACCTGATCATCTGGGAACTGGCCAGAAGGGCTGATCCGGATGCCGGCTGGCTGGCCCACGTCGGCGGGGTGGTTGGAGCCTTTTTCCTGGCCTTTTCCGAAACGTACTGGAACAACGCCATCGAGGCCGAGGTGTACGGGCTGTCCGCCTTCATGATGGCCCTGCTCACCTGGCTGGCCATCCGGTGGTACGACCACCGCGAACATCCCGGCAGCAACAACCTGCTTCTTTTGATGATCTACCTGCTTGCGCTGGGGGTCGGTTTCCACCTGGGTAGCGTTCTGGTCTATCCCGGAATTTTTTTGCTGGTGGTGCTGTCGACCCGAAGGCAGTTGCCGGTTTTCGACCTGCTTATGATGAGCCTCGGACTGTTCATATTCCTTCTGTCGACGGCGGTCCGCAACAACGGTTTGATCATCCTGCTGCTGGTTGCTTACCTGGTCGTGGTTCTTGTCCGCAGCTTCCAGGGGCGTCATTTCGCCCTGGTGGGCAGCGCTCTGTTTTTCGTGGGCTTGACCGTGCACATCATGATGATGATTCGCGCCGGCGCCAACCCCGAACCCTTTATCAACCAGACCTCGCCGGACAACTTCGAAACCCTCATGTCGGTGATTCGCCGTGAACAGTATCCCCCGTTGGATCCTTTCGAACGGCGAGCCCCACTGATCTGGCAGTTCGGCTACTTCTACAACTACCTGTTCAAACAGTTCTATTTCCTGGGCCCGGGGCATGGCACCCTGTCCGTCGTCACCACGGTCCTGGGGCCCATCTTCCTGGCGCTGGTGGGTTTGTTCCAGGGATTGCGCCGCATCCGGCCCCTCATCTTCCTGCCGTTGACCGGTTATCTCATCAACGGTGAAATCCTGACCCTGTACCTGAACTTCACCGACCACGAAGTCCGGGACCGGGACTATTTCTATTTCGCCGCCTTCATGTTTTTCGCCGTATTCATCGGGCTGGGGGTTTCGGCCCTGTTGAGGTATGCGGTGGGGGGCGAAGGTCAATCGGCGGAAGAGGCGGAGGCTTCAGGTCTGGACTGGCGCGCGGCCATCCCCAAGGTGAAGATCGGTCCGCTGGCCCTGATCGCAGCCGCGGTGCTTCTGGTGGTGTCGCTGCTGCCAGCCTTTCCCGGCCACACCAAGTACTTCGAACACGACAACAGCGACAACCGGATTGCCTATGAATATGCCAGGAACATCCTGGCCGGCCTGGATCAGGACTCCATCCTGTTCACCAATGGCGACAACGACACCTTTCCTATCTGGTACCTGCAGGAGGTGGAGAAATTCCGCACCGACATCACGGTGGTCAATCTGTCGCTGGTGAACCTGCCCTGGTACGTCAAGCAGCTCAAGCAAAGCCCGACCAAACCGTTGGCCATGCAGCGCAACGACCAGGAGATCGATGCCCTCAGACACCGGGTCTTCGAGGATCCCAATACCAATGAGCGCACCGTCATCATGATCAAGGACTACGTGGTCCACGATATCATCACGACCAATTACGGCGGCGTGAACAAACCGACGTTTTTCGCGGTCACCATCCCGCAGGAAAACATGCAGCGCTATTTCCCCAACATGTTGATGGAGGGGATGGCCTACCGGTTGACCGATACTCAGGGCCCCGAGGGGATGCCGCGCGTGGACGCGCAAAAGGTCCTGGAAAACGTGTTGGGCGTCTACGATCTGGGCGCCCTCATGGATGGCCCCTCAGTCGGCCGTCAAAGTTATTACCGTGAATTGGAGGGTTTGGCGGGTGACTCCACGACCCGTGAACTGGGCGGGCCCAGTGGCCAGTTGTCGGTGGCTGACCTGGACACCTTGGCCAAGATGGTCGGGAAACCTCGCACCGATGTTTTTCGCAACATCAACGCTCGCCACCTTCTGGGCAATTATCCGGCCGCCTTGAATCGCGCGGGTTACGAGTGTTATCTCAAGGCCAGTGAGGTCGCCCGCTCCGACACGGTGGAATACCGGCGGCTGTTGCAGAAGTCCATTGTCGCTTTCGAAACCAGCCTGGCCGTCGCGCCGTTCAACGAACTGGCCCTGGAGTATTATCCCCTGCTGTTGATCCAGGCCTACGAGGACGAAAAGGCGGGGGACTTCCTTCGCTCGCTGCAGGGCAACGTCCCGAGTCAACTGGAGGAGCGGATCCTCTTCAACACCCTGCGGGGCATCGTCGGGGGCGGGGCCACCGACCTGGCCACCGGCTGGATCTCCCGGCAGGTGTCCGAGTATCCCGACCGCCTGTTCTACTACCAGGTTCAGTTCCACATGTTCCAGGCCCTGGGTTTGCGCTCCGAAGCCGAGGGTGTTCTGAACGCCTGGGAACGCCGGACCGGCGAAAGGCCCCCGGACATGGTGCAGGGGCTGCAAGACATGAAGCAGGATGCCCTGGACCGCGAGCAGCAACGGATCGACGAAGCGCTGGGAGGGACCGATGGAAGCGACTGAGATCAAAATCCTGGTTGATTCCCTGCCGGATCGGGTGACCGGCATTCTCGCGCCGGGCACACCGGTGGTCGTCACCGGTTGCGCGGGTTTCATCGGCAGTTCCCTCACCGAGGCCCTGCTGGAGATGGGTTGCCTGGTGACCGGCGTCGATTGCCTGACCGACTACTACGATGTGGCCTTCAAGCTGGAAAACATGGCTGGATTCCAGGACCACGAGGGCTTCACCTTCCGTCGGGATAATCTGCAGGATCTGGATGCGGTCGACCTGTTGTCAGGCCAGGTTGCCTGTTTTCACCTGGCGGCCCAGGCCGGGGTCCGGGCCAGCTGGGGAGAGTATTTCCTGGAGTATGTCGGATGCAACATCATGTCCACCCAGCGTCTGCTGGAGGCCTGCCGGCATGACGCTGTCCGTGACACCCTGGTACGCTTCGTCTATTCGAGCAGCAGCTCGGTCTACGGGGATCAGCCTCATCTGCCGGTGACCGAGGAGGCCTTGCCCCAACCGCGGTCGCCCTACGGGGTGACCAAAATGGCGGCTGAACATCTGTGTGTTCTTTACGCCATGAACTTCGGGGTACCCACCAGCAGCCTCCGCTACTTCACGGTTTACGGGCCACGGCAACGACCGGACATGGCCTTTCGCAAGTTCATTGAAGCGGCCCTGGATGGAAAGACGTTTCAGGTATACGGTGATGGGTCCCAGACCCGTGACTTCACCTATGTCGGCGATGCGGTTCGGTCCAATCTTCTGGCGGTCGCCAGCGAGGAAGACTGGTCCGTGTTCAACACCGGCGGGGGCAGCCGGCTTGTCTTCCGCGATACCCTCAACATGTTGCAGGATCTTCTGGTCGCCAGGGTTCCTGGTCTGAGCGCCAAGCTGGAGTTTCAGGAAACGGCCCTTGGTGACGTCAAGGACACCTTTGCCGACCGCAGCCACGTGGAGGCCACTATCGGCTACCGACCGACCGTGACCTTTGCCGAAGGGTTGACGCGGGAAGTGGATTGGGCCCTGGCCAGGAGGCGTCAGGGATGAACGAACCGCCCGCCCGCTCCGCCGGTGACCAGCTTCGCTGTGAAATTGCCGTGGTCGTGCCGGCCTTCAACGAGGCCGAATCACTGCCCGAGTTGGTGGACCGGATCGCCGAAGCGGTTGCCGGCCTCGGGCGTACCTGGGAAGTCTGGGTCATCGACGACGGCAGTACTGACGGGACCTTCGCAACCGTGGAAAAACTGGCCGCGGCCCGCCCTCAGGTTCACGGCCTTTCCTTCGGGCGCAATTTCGGCAAGGCGGCAGCCCTGGCCGCGGGTTTCCAGGCGGCGTCGGCAGATATTGTCATCACCATGGACGCGGACCTGCAGGACGATCCCGCCGAAATTCCCACACTGGTGGCCAAACTCGAAGAGGGTTGGGATGTGGTTTCCGGCTGGAAACAGGATCGGAAAGACAACTTCATAAAGAACAACACCAGCAAGATCTTCAACTGGTTCACCAGTCGCATGTGCGGCTTGAAACTCCATGATTTCAATTGCGGTCTGAAAGCTTATCGCCGTGAGGTGACCGGTCGGGTGAAACTCTACGGCGAGATGCATCGTTACGTCCCGGCCCTTGCCTATCTGGACGGCTTTCGGGTTACCGAGCAGCCGGTCCGCCATTTCGTGCGCAAATACGGGCAAACCAAGTACGGCATGGCCCGCTTCATCAACGGTTTTCTCGATTTGCTGACCGTGTACTTTTTGCATGCCCGGCGCTCTTCGCCTCTGCATTTTTTCGGCCGGGCCGGACTGGGTTTTCTGACCGTCGGCAGCGGCATCAGCCTCTACTTCCTGATCTTGTGGCTGCTGGGCAACGGCCTGCGGCTGCGTCCCATCCTCCTGCTGGGGCTGGTGTTCATCGTGGTGGCCCTGCAGTTCATCAGCCTGGGCCTGATCGCCGAACTGGTGGTGGCCGGCCGGAGGCCGGAAGAGGAATTCAGGATCGCCCGCCGTGTCTGAAAAGGAACCCGGGATCCCGCCCTGCGAACTGGCCGTGGTGGTCGTCAACTGGAACGGCCGGCGCGACCTGCCTGACTGCTTCGGCTCCCTGCACGATGCGGGCTATCCGAACATGCGGGTCATCATGGTGGACAATGGGTCGCAGGACGATTCGGTGGCCTGGACCTGCATGCACCACCCGGAAGTGGAAATCATCGAAACGGGCGAGAACCTGCGCTGGGCCGGAGGCAACAATGCGGCCCTGAGGAAGTTGCAGGCCGAAGGTTTCGGTGGCTGCATCCTCCTGTTGAACAACGACACCATTGTCCCTGGCGGCAGCCTTCAACGACTGACCGCTGCCTTGCAAAATGACGACCGGGCCTGGGCGGCCACTCCGCGCATCTGTTATGCGGGTGATCCGGCCCGCGCCTGGTACGACGGCGGTCTGGTCGGAAGTTGGAGCGGTTGGATCCGGCACGCGGGCATCCGCCGCTTGACCGGTAAGCTGGATCCGGCGTCCCGCTACGTTGATTACGGTACGGGCTGCGCCCTTCTACTGGGACCTGGGGTTCTGGACCAAGTCGGTGAGCTGGACGAGCATTTCTTTTTTTACGGCGAGGATGCCGACTACTCGTTGCGCATCACCAAGGCGGGGGGGCGAATTCTACACGTTCCGGCGGCCCTGGTCCTTCACAAGGTCAGCTCCTCGGTCGGCAGCCAGAGTCCCCGCAAGGTCTGGCTGAGAAGCCGCAGCCACATCCGCCTGTTAAAAAAACACTGGCCGCGCCAAAAGTGGCCGGTCCTGGTGGGAACCCAGACGGTATTTCTGGTCGGTCACGCGGGTTGGCATCTGGTGAACGGCCGTCTGGCCACTGCCCATGCCGTCCTGCAGGGTGCCCTCGATGAATTGCGGGGCCGGGACTACTGATCATGGCACGGCCCTGCCGGGCGGCTGACGGGTGGACACCGGCGGCTGTCCGATGATATCATCGCCGGCGTCTTGGGGGCTTGTATCACGGGAGAACCAATTGGCCAGAAAGAGCAGCAGGAAAAAGACTTACGACGGGTCGAACGATCCCGCTCGCAGGGTGGGGGCGCCGGCGTGGGTGGCCGCTCTAGGGCGGGACAACGGCTGGGGTCGGTGGTTGCTGATCGCCTTGCTTCTGTGGTTGCTGCTGGCCGTGTTGTATCCCGGACCCATGTTCCGCGGTGAAGTTTTCCAGAGCGCCGACTCGAGCAATGCCGATTCTTTTGAAAGGGCCGGAGACGCCGTGCTGGCCGCCGGCGGCTATCCCCTGTGGAATCCCTATCTGTTCGCGGGCATGCCCTCGTTCGGGTCCCTGGCCTACGTCAAGTTCCTGTACCCGCCCACGGTGGTTTTCAACTTCCTGCAGAATCAGCTCCACTTTGTTCCCTTGACCTGGATGCTGGGCCATATGCTGATGGGTGGTCTGGGAATGGCCTGGCTGTTGACCCGGTGGAAACTGCCGCTGGGTTTCCTGCTCCTGGGAGCGGTGGTGTGGCTGCTGTTTCCCAAGGTGGTGGCCTGGGGTGTCCACGGGCATGGTTCCAAACTCCTGACGGCCATGTATCTGCCCTGGATCGTGGGCTGGGCCTTGAAAGTCCTCGATGGTGGACCGCGACGTGCCGTCGGCATGACCGGATTGCTGTTGGGCCTGCAGATCCTCAGTGGCCACATCCAGATCACCTACTACACCCTCCTTGTCACCGGCTGGCTGGGTCTTTGGAACACGATCCGGCCTTTTGATCAATCCCTGCGTTCGGTCAGGGCCCCGGTGCGTTTCAGGCGCCTGGGTTACCTGGTGCTGGGGCTGGGACTGGGATTCATGATCGGCGGCATCATGCTGCTGCCGGTTCAGGATTACGCGGCCATTTCCATCCGGGGGCAAGACACCGCCGGAGGTGGGGGCGTGGGGTTGGACTACGCCACCGGGTGGTCCCTGGCGCCCAGTGAAATGGGCACCTTCGTCCTGCCATCGATGGTCGGCTTCGGCAAGGCCACTTACCTGGGCCACATGCCCTTCACCGATTACCCCAACTATTTCGGCGTTTTGTTGTTGCTGCTGGCGGTATCCGGCTGGTCCCGGGGAAGTCGTAGCCTGTTCACCGCGCTGGCCGTGATGTGTGTGCTGGCGGTTCTGGTCTCGTTCGGGAATTTCGGTTTCGGTTTTTACGAATGGCTCTACGGGTGGCTGCCCTTTTTCAACAAGTTCCGAATCCCCTCCATGATCCTGATCACGGTGGCGTTCGCCTTGGCCGTGCTGGCCGCCCGCAGTGCGGCGTCCTGGCGTGATGGATCCTCACCGTCCTTCCCACCGCTGATCCTGCCGGTGGTGCTGGGCCTGGTGGGAGTGCTTTTTCTTCTGGGTGGCGCCGGCGCTCTGTTCAAGGGTTCCTATTTGACGGGTCTGACGAGTCTGGCCGAGGCCTCAGGCCGGCAGGCGCCCGCCGTCATTCTGGATAAAGCGTGGGATCTGCACCGGGCGGATCTTGTCCGCATCGGACTGTTGTTGATGACCGCCGGTTCGGCCTTCTGGTTTTCCTTGCGAAACGATTTTTTCCGCCGGCGGGGCCTGGTCTGGGTTCTGGTGATTCTGGTAGCGACCGATCTGCTGGCCGTGGACCGGCGCATCATATATCCCGAGAGGTCCCTGCAACAGGTGGGGGTGGATGCGGCGGGCCGGGGCCGATTGGTGGCGGCCGAACCCATGGGACGTCCTTATCCCCGCCAGGATCGGAAACAGCCAGGGCCGGCGGCCGAGGTGTTGGCCCAAGCGGTCGGTCACGACCGGGTCTGGCCTCTGGGTCCCTTGGGGGGCCAAAATATCTGGATGGCCGACGGGATCCGTTCCCTCGGCGGATATCATCCCGCCAAACTTGCCAGCTACGAACCTGTCCGCAGGCGGCTGTTCAGTGAGCAGCCCGCCGGCCGAGTGGCGTCCTGGCTGGCCGGCAGGATTGTGACTTTCGGGAACCCCTTCGGTGAGGCGGAATTCGGCGCATTGTCCTCTCTCGGATGTGATCTTGATCCGAAGCCTGTTCACCGGGGAAATCCGTGGTGTTATGTCAACCGGTCGGCCATGCCCCGCGCCCGACTTCTTACCGAGTGGAAACCGGTGGACTCGTTGCCGGAAAAGGACGCTCTGGAGCCGTTTCTGGACGGTATTCAGGCCGGAGACATCGACGTGACCGGGACGGTTTACCTGGACGAAACACCCGTTCCGGCCCCTGCACAGGCCGCAACCGCTCTCAAAGAGCCGGTTTTTGTCGTGGATTCCATGAACGAGGTGGTTCTGGAGACCACCAGTCCGGTTCCGGCCCTGCTTTTGCTATCGGACATGATGACTCCAGGTTGGCGGGTACAGGTTGACGGCCGGGACGCCGTCCTGCTGCAGGCCGATTTGATCCTGCGAGCGGTGGCCCTGGAGGCTGGCTCCCATACTGTCCGGTTCCACTACCAGGATCGGTCGGTTCGCGCGGGATTGACTCTTTCGCTCTGCGGGTTGATCCTGGTGGCAGGTTTGCTGGTGCCGTGGAGGCGCTTGCGACCAGGGCCCAAGGCCGGAAATGGTACAGCCGATGAATGATACGGTACACGGAGGCCGGGCCGTGCAGAAATTGAATCTGCGCCAAGCCGTGGTCGTGGTTCCGACTTACAACGAGGCCGACAATATCGGCCGCCTGGTGCCTCTGATCCTGGCGCGCGACGAACGGCTCAGTGTCCTGGTCGTGGATGACAATTCACCCGACGGGACAGCGGACATAGTCAAGGGCCTGCCGGGATTCGGCGACAGGATCCTGATCCTGGAAAGGCCGAAAAAGCAGGGGCTGGGAGCGGCCTACATCGCCGCTTTCCAATGGATCCTGGCCTCCACCGAATTCGAAGCGGTGTTCGAGATGGACGCCGATTTCAGCCATGACCCGGTTGCCCTGGATGAGTTCCTCCGGGAAATCGAAGATCACGACCTGGTTCTGGGCAGCCGTTACCTGCACGGCATCACCGTGGTCAACTGGCCGCTGCGCCGGTTGATCCTGAGCGTGGGCGCCAACCGATTCGCGGGCTTCGTGACGGGTTTGCCCCTGAAGGATTCCACCGGTGGGTTCAAGTGCTTCCGGCGGTCCACCCTGGAGCAGCTCCCGTTGGATCGGATCAAGAGCGACGGTTACTCGTTTCAGATCGAGATGAATTACCACTGCTGGAAGCGTGGACTGAAAATCAAGGAAATCCCCATCATGTTCGTGGACCGGCAGGTCGGGACTTCCAAAATGTCGAAACGAATCATCCTGGAAGCCATGTGGATGGTCTGGGCCTTGCGCCTGCGCCGCATCCCTTGAGACCGGAACCCTTCTGTCGGGAGAATCCTTGAAACTCGCCGTCGTCATTGTCCACTACAACTCGAGTTCCGATCTCGAAAATTGTCTTGCCTCCCTGGCGGCCTGCGCTCCGGCGGTTGAACACCGCGTGGTGGTGGTGGACAACGCCTCGCAGGATGAGGGCCTGGACGAAGTCCACCGCAATCATCCTGAATGCCTGTGGATCTTCAACAAGGAAAACGTGGGCTATTCCCGCGGCTGCAACCGTGGCATGGCGCAAGTCCAGGCCGAGTATTACCTCGTTCTGAATCCCGATATCGTGGTTCAACCCGGCGCCCTGGACCGACTGCTGGATTTTGCGGACGCCCATCGGCGGGCCGGCCTGATCGGACCTCAGCTGCTCAACACCGACGGTTCGGTCCAGGATTCCTGCCGCCGCTTCTACACCCTGAAAACCCTGCTGCTGCGGCGCACTTTTCTGGGCCGGATTTTTCCCGACAGCCGGACTGTTCAATTGCACCTGATGAAGGATTTTGATCATCAGTCCAACCGACCGGTGGACTGGATCCTGGGGGGCTGCATGCTCGTCCGTCGGTCGGCCATGGAACGAACCGGCCCCATGGATGAACGTTTTTTCCTCTATTTCGAGGACGTCGACTGGTGTTACCGCATGTGGCAGGCCGGCTTCGAAGTTCAGTATACGGCCGAGGCCCGGGTCGAACATCACCACCGCCGGGCCAGCGCCCAGAAGAAATTCAGCAAGTCATTCTGGCACCATCTGGGCAGCTTGATCTCCTTCTACGAAAAGTGGGGGATGTTCGTCTGGCTGATGAAAAAATGGCGGGATCCCTTGCTGGTATTTCTGCTGTGGACCCTGGACATGGTGGGTTTGACGGTGGCCTTTGGACTGGCCTATTCCCTGCGCCGCGCCATGGGCGGGCTGTTTGCCGAGGTCTTGTATCCGTTCAGTGAATATGTTCCTCTGCTGCTTTTTTCAGGATTGCTGGCTTCGCTGACTTTCCTGCTGAGCAGGCGTTATGATCCCCGCCGGCATCGTAGCTCCCGGTCCTTAACCCAGCACTTGCAGCAGGTCGGAATCGTGGGAGTGTTGCTGCTGGCCAGCACCTACCTGGGACACCTCGAAGTCATCAGCCGGGCGGTCCTGTTGATGTTCATCCCCCTTCTGGCGGTATTCACCGCCGCCGGCCAGGAGTTGTTCCGTCGTATCCTGCGGCGCCTTGAACAGGGATACCTGTCCTTGGAGAGGACCCTGTTGTCCGGGGCGCCCGGACCTATCCGCACCTGGCTGGCCGCGGCCGGTAATCTGGCCGATCAGGGCGTGGATGTGGCGGGCTACCTGGCCGAAGGTTCCCTGGACGGCGGGGCGCCACCACTGGGCGAGGGTGATGTGCCCTGGCTCGGGTCTCCGTCCGATGTGCTCGAAGTGGTCCAGCGTTACCGGATTTCCCAGGTTGTATTCTGGGACCGGCCGGCCCCGGGCGACGAGGCCTGGGTCATCCTGGCCGCCCTGCGGCGGCTGCGGGTCAGGCTGCGCTGGCAGGTGGATGACGTTTGGCTGCTGGCCGCCGATGCCCGTGCCGAAGTGTTCGGCGGCGCCCTGAGCGCCGTCAAGGGCTCCGGCAGCGGTACGGCCGTCCGGGCTCTCGGTGGACGCCTGCTGTCGATGGCCGCCGGAACTATCTTGGGTCTGGTGGGGCTATTGCCCTGGGTGTTTTTTCGGCTGGTCATGGTTCCGGCCAAGCGGGGACGGCTGGCTCGTGTTCAGGTTTCCGATCTCTGGGGTCATCACCCGCGGTTAACCTTGGCCGTTTCGTCCTCGGGCCATGTCCTGGCCCTGCCCTGGCAATGGGCCCTGTCTGGATCCCTGCTAAAGGGGGAAATCCAGTTAGCCGGTCCCCGGCCTCTGACCGCCGGTAGAGTGGAGGCCCCACGTGACCCCGAGGCGGTTTTGGCTTTCTGGCGGGGCGATCCCCGGCCACCCGGGTTGACCGGTCCCTGGGCCGGAAGTCGGTCCGCCGGCAACGTGGGTTCTTATTCCGCCCAGCTGCGACAACTTTTTATGGATCCGGGGGGCTTCGGCACCCTGGGCGCCGGCGAAGATATGGCCGGCCCGTCACCTGAAGATTCGGCCGATCGGGCCCGTTACCCTGGAAAGGTTTCCTGACCATGTTTTTCCCCAACCGCAAACCCGGCCGCATAGTCCATTCCTGGAGTCTCGCGGCGCTATGGATCTTGCTGACGATCAGCGGGGGATTCATCGGATCATCCCCGGCTGCCGAACCAACTTTTGAGCAGGTCCTTCCGGCCATGGAAACCACGGCTATTCTGGAGCACGGTGACAAGGTGCTGATCGGCCTCGATGGGGGTGGTGTCCTGGTCTGGGACCGTAACAATTCCCAGATATCTGCGCGGTGGACCTCGGGCCAGGATCTGTCCGGAAATACCATCACCGACATTACCTGGACCGGACAGTATGTGTGGATAGCCACCCGGGGCGCCGGTATGACCCGGGTCGCCAATCCGGGTTCGTCGCCGTCCTTTCGGCAGTACTCCAGCAACCTGGGCAGTCTCGATGTCACTTCCGTCACCGGCACGGTCATCGGCGAGAATGAGCGCGTGTTCTACGGGATGTTCGGCCAGGGACTGGGCCAGATCAATAGCGGGTTGTCGGGGAACATCTACACTGCGGAGCAGGACGGCCTGATCTCCAACGACATCACAGCCCTGCAGATGCTGGACGGGGATCTGTTCGTCGGCACAACCGTAGGGGTCTCTCGTTTCGCCAACAACGACTTTACCGACCAGAATACGGGTCTGACGGATCTTATGATTAACGACCTCACCTTGGATAGCGACGGTAATCTTCTGGCCGCCTGTACCTCCGAGGTCTTTCGGTGGAATCCTCAAGGTGAGACCTGGACATCCCTGGGGGACCCCGGAGTCAATCCGGTTGAGTTGGCCAGTTCGCTGGGAACGGTTTATGCCCTTGGCCGGATTGGGGTGGACGATCCGCTCATCAGTGAATTCGACGGTTCGCAATGGAGGCCGATCTTGAGCCCCTTTGCTCAATGCACGGCCATCAGCGCGGGTGAGGAATTCTGGATCGGTGGCCCGGAGGTGGAAGCCACGGCCGGCGGCTCGTTGACCTACAATTACCTGGGCCGGCGGCTGACCGGGAACGACTTCGACACCGTGGTCGATATTGCCACGCAGGCGGCCAACTGCGAGGGCGTGACTTTCGATCCCGATGGTAGGGCCTGGATGGGGGATTGGTTCGGCAGTTCCCTCTCGCGCTACGACCCCCGAGATAATTCCTTTTTCTTCATCTACGAACGTCCCCATCCCGGCAACGAAACCCTGAATCTTTTCCCCGGACTGGGCCCGCTTCTCAGCATGGCCGCCTCTTCCGACGGAGATATCTACGCCGGGCAGTACGCCGGCGGAGGATTGCTGAAGTTCAATCCGGGTACCACGTCCACGGATCTGATCGACCCCGACAATTCGGAACTGGGAGGTCGGAGCATCATCGGCCTGGTGGTCCACCCGGACGGTCCGGTGATCATCTTGCACGATAGGTTCGATACCCAGAGGGTGGAAGTGCTGGTGGATCCGGACAACTGGTCCGATACGGGCAGCTGGATGCTCCCGCCCATGGATCAGGGTCTGGGCAGCGGTCTGGCGATATTCGACGCGGTAGTGGAAAGCCGTGACGTCATCTGGTTCTCCGTGGAAGAGGTGGGCCTTTTGCGTTGGGATATCAACGGTCCGGACGCGGGCCCCGGCGACCCGCTGACCTGGTTCGATGAAAGCGACGACGTCTGGTACGAACCCGTCACCTCGTTTCCGACCACCTCCCTGGATCCAGGCCAGGCCTTGGGCCTGGCCCGGGGCAAGGACGGATCGCTGTGGGTTGGGGGTAACGGTCTCGTTCAGTTCACCTACGCCATTGAGGGGCAGAACTCCATCGTTCCCACGGTCCAGCTGGCCCTGCAGGAAAAATTCAGCCCCACCTTCAATGGCCTGGTCAACGGGAACGTGAGGGACATTGCCGTGGACTTCAATGGTGACGTCTGGGCGGCAACCCGAACGGGGCTGAACCGCGTCACCCCGCGCGGGGACGAAACCACGGTCGACGCCTGGATCGATTTGCCGAACTACCTGGCCAACCCCACTTACGGGGTTCTCTATTCGCCTAACGTGATCGCTCCGCTGCCTGGCAATACCTACGCCAGAATCGTGCCCTCGTTCAACGGTCGGCAAATGCTCCTGAGCTCAGACCAGGGGACCACGATCATTACCGTGGGATCGAGCACCGTTGCCGCGGCGGGGGGCGATCCTCTCAAGGACGTCTTCTGCTATCCCAACCCCTGGACTCCGGGCGATCCCGAGCCGCAGCTCAAACTCGGCGGACTTCCGGAGGGGAAGGTCCAGGTGGAGATATACAACACGGAGGGCCAGCAGGTGTTCGTCGACAATTCTGTTGCCGAAGACACCGGATTCTGGGAGGGTGATAACAAGTTGGGTAGCCGGGTGGCCAGTGGAATGTATGTTCTCAAGATATCCACCGGTAATCTGATCACCACACGGATCCTGGGTCTGGTCAGGTGACAGCTTGCCGGTGTCCGCATGGTTTTGATACGGAGAGGTAATGACTGACAGTAACGGACATGTCTTCATTCAGCGGGACCAGTTCCTGCCCTTCTTCAAACCGGACGTGGGCCCCGAGGAAATAGCCGCGGTGGCCGAAGTCTTGAGCTCGGGCTGGCTGACCTACGGTCCCAAGGTGCAGGTGTTCGGTAAAGCCTGCGCCGACTATCTCGATGTGCCTTGCGCCGTGCCGGTGGCCAGCTGTTCGGCTGGACTGTTCCTGACCCTAAAGACGATGGGCGTCGGCCAGGGGGACGAGGTCGTCCTGCCGGCCATGACCTTCATCGCCACCCTGACCGCGGTGATTCACTGCGGAGCCCGGCCGGTTCTGGCGGACCTGGACCCGGATAACCTGGGACTCGACCCTGAGGCCTTCGCCCGCGCGATCACTCCGCGCACCAAGGCCGTCATCCCGGTGCATCTGGCGGGACACCCCTGTCGTATCAAGGAAATCTTGGCCATCGCCGAGCCGCATGGTATCAAGGTGATGGAGGATGCGGCCCACAGCTTCGGCGCGGCGGTCGAAGGCCGGCGCATCGGCGGGTTCGGCGACGCCACGGTTTTTTCTTTTTACGCCACCAAGTGCATCACCACCGGTGACGGCGGGCTGGTGACCACGGCCAATCAGGAGATGGCCGACAAGCTCCAGCTCCTCAGCTTCCACGGCATGGACGGCAACGCTTGGCAGCGGTATGACGACAAGGGGCGCTGGTATTACGAAGTGGTGGCCCTGGGCTACAAGTTCCACCTCGGGGATCCTGCCGCCGCCCTGGGCCTGGTTCAGCTGTCGCGGGCCGACGCCTTCATGGCGCGCCGCACGGAAGTGGCCCGGCGTTTCAACGAGGCCTTCAAGGACCTGCCGGGAGTCGTTTGCCCGCGTCAGGCGAATTGGGCGACCCATGCCTGGCACCTTTATGTCCTGCGGATTGATCCGGCTGTGGTCGCAGGCGGACGGGATGGAGTGATCGCCGACCTGACGGCCAACAAGATCGGCAGTTCCGTTCATTTTATTCCCCTGCATTTCCACCCCGCCTATCGTGAAGAGGGTGCCGAGTTCGCTCCACTGCTGCCCGAAACCGAAAAGTACTATAGCGAAGCGGTCAGTCTGCCCCTGTTTCCCGCCATGTCCGACGCCGACGTCGCCGATGTGATCGAGGTGGTGACCGGTAGCGTCAAGCGGAGGACCCGGTGACCCCAGCGAGTGACAACGACAGTTCCTTCAGTCTTGAAATTTCCGACCAGGCCCCTGACGACTGGGCCGATCTTCTGTCTCGGGATCCCGCGGCCGAATACACACACACAAGTTACTGGACCGATGCGGTGCGCCGTCACCTTCCGGACGCCGACGCCGTCTGGCTGACCCTGCGCCAAGCTGGGGAACTGGTCGGCGGATTGAACGCCATTCGGCGCTCGGTCTGCCGAAGGGTTCTGGGTCTGCCGCTGGGCTTCACCCGCCTGGACAGCAGTTTCGAAGGCACATCCGGGGGGCCGGTGGTGGCCATACCGTTCCTGCTCGAGGCCCTGAGGCTGCCGGCCGATCTGTTCCAGCTGTTCATCGCTTCGGGTGTGTGGACGGCCCGGGTGGGTGATTTCCTCTCGGCCATGCATCTGGTGGCCATG
>RCNB010001312.1_pt1 | contig 15676 bp, 10 predicted proteins | sample 2041321 | NCBI WGS metagenome assembly RCNB01 (sample SAMN09708232, study PRJNA481090) | Marine sediment metagenome, whole genome shotgun sequencing project. | reverse complement strand
ACGGGATAGAGGAATGAACCATTTAGGAAACATGATGATGCCCAACTGGAGTCAGTCAAATGGATTCTCTTGGTATGTTGATGAATTTAGATATCTTGTTACCTCATCTTTTTATGCTCGTGTTTTTAATTACACTTATGACACGGTGCTTGCCCAATACAATGAATTAGTGACTTTAGAAGGTGCTGAAAATGGATATTACCAAGCTATCGGTAAAATAATGGAGTCGCTCCATTTCCAACTATTAGTAGATACTTATGGTGATATACCGTATACTGAAGCATTGGCACGAGGTGGAAATGCTACTCCCGCATATGACGATGGTCTAGCGGTTTATGAGGGTATAATGATTGACTTGTCTGATGCAATTGATTTAATCAATGCAACAGCGGCAGATGGAACAATTTCTGCTGTACAACCTGGTAATGATGATGGTGTTTTTGGCGGAGACATGGACATGTGGAAAAAATTTGCCAATACCATTAAATTAAGAATACTGGTTCGTCAATCTGACATGTCTGGAAGAGATGGATATATTCAGGGTGAGTTTGATAAAATTGCTGCTGAAGGATCCGGTTTTATGAATTCTGATGTAACTGTCAATATTGGGTATGGTCAAATTACAGATCAACAAAATCGCTTTTGGAATGATTTTGGTCAAGATGTTTCTGGTGCCAATGACCTCACAAATGATGCTACCTGTGCGACACCTTATGCGTTAGATAGGTTAACAGGTACCAATGATCCTAGACTTGATTATCTTTTTGAATTACCAGATACTGGTCATTTAGGAGTGGTTCAAGGTCTTCAAGATTATGGCGGTACTGAATTTTTTACTGTAGAATTAGTTTCAAACATAGGACCTGGACTATTAAAATCACCTTCACAGGATGGTGTGATCTATACAGCTGCCGAATCCTATTTTAATAGAGCTGAAGCTGCTTTAAAAGGATTTATTTCCAGCGATCCTAAAACTATGTATCAAGCTGGAATTCAAGCGTCTTTTGATTATTTAGGTGCTGGTGATGCTAGTGGGTATTACGACCAAGAGATCACTACAGTTAATTGGGATAATTCGTCTAACAAACTTGAAGCAATTATGATTCAAAAATGGTTAGGTCTTATGGGTATTAATGCCATTCAAACGTGGTTTGATTATAGTAGAACAGGATACCCTTCTGATGCGCCAGTCTCATTAACAGCAACTACATCTGATAGACCTGTTAGACTATTTTATCCTTCCAGTGAGTTAACTTCAAATAGTGATAATGTACCATCACAACCAGATGCTTTTTCACAAAAAATATTTTGGGCTAATTAAAAAAAAAACAATATGAAAAATTATATTAAATATTTATCAATTTTATGTGTTTCGTTAATGTTTACTTCATGTTTAATAGACGACGATGCACCAAGTGACAATAACGACAAAGGACCAAATTTGGTAGGTTTCCTTGACTCAAGTGTCAATGCATCTGTTGCGGCAGATGGGAATACTAATGATATTTTGATGACCGTAACATTTTCTGGTCCAACGTCTGCTCAATTTACAGGAGATTTTGACGTGACAATATCTGTAGACCCGTCATCTACTGCAATTGAAGGTACGCATTTTGAGCTTAGTTCAAATACTTTAAGCTTGTCTGCTAGTAGTAATTATATTGCAAATTTACCTTTAACAATCTTAACTGCAGGAATTGATCCTCCTTTAGATGAAAATCCAGTATTAACTTTAGTTATTTCTGATATTTCTGATGGGTCAATAGTGCCTAATGGTAGAACATCTTCTATCGATATTACCATTGAGTACCTATGTTTCTCTAATGTAACAGGTAGCTATAGAGCGCTTTTTGGTGAGTATTATAGAATTGGTGTAGGTCCAAATTGTGTTGCCGCTGATTGGCCAGATGCAACAGAGATCATCTATCTTTGCGGTACTACCTACAGAGTTCTTGAATGGTTTGGTTGTTTTGATGGTAACGAATGGTATTTTGAGATAGATGGAGCAGGAAATATTACTTATCCGGCCCTTACACCTACAGGAGATCCTAACCAAGGTAATGATCAGGACATGATATCTTGCCAATCAAATCCTGGGGATATGACTAATGTACCTTGTGGTCCAGGGTCAAATACTATGACAATGGTTGGAGATGTGGTTACATTAAATATGTCCTATGGATATTATACGCCAGGTTCGGGCTCTAGAGAATTTACGCATATACTAGAGAAAATTGTAGACTAATTTTAAATTTAAAAACAGATAAAATGAAAAAAATTAAATATATTTTAAGCTCTGCAATCCTAACACTTTTCCTTTTTGGATGTGACGTTCAAGAGGCAAAACAAGACCCTGCAGAATTAGGTAGTACAGATGGATACTCTACGGCTTTATTTACATTTGCAGGCGGAGACCTAACAAGTAATGAGCAAGACGGAACAGTATATGTCTACGACGTAGAATTAAGTAAGCCATTGAAGTATAATATTGACTTTAGTTTTGTTCAAACAGGCGGTACTGCTGCAGAAGGTGAAGACTTTACCTTTGTCAGAGCAACTGTTCCGGCTTTTGAAACATCAGGTCAAATGTCAGTTGTAATTAACAATGATGTTGCGGTTGAAGATAGTGAAACTTTGGAATTAACAATAGTACCTGGTCCATCTGTGGCCGATTCATGGTTGTTAAAGCCTGGTGGTACTCAATATCCAGAGTTAAGCATTACTATAGATAATTTTACTTCTGGTGATCTTGATATTGGAATGGAATGGGCAGCAGATAATGGTTCTGGAGATTCTGCAACAGCATTAGCAGATTTAATATTATTAATTACAGATGCCGTTAGTCCTTATACTACTATAATTGGTGGTGCAGATGGAGGTTCTTTTGAAACTTGGACTATGTCCGAAGACACACCAGATGGTGATTATTTTGTTGTAGCTGATGTATATGCCATAGATGATTCTGATTTCGATATGGATATAAACGTAACTTTTGATCAAGGAGGCGTTATTCAAGGTGCCTCGATTGATACACCAATGGCAATGAACTCTGGAATCCTTTGTAATGAATATGTCGTTTTGGCAAAAATTACAAAATCTGGAACAACGTATTCATGGGTTACAGAAAATGGAGCACTTACAAATAATGGAAGCCCAGACGCTAGTTTAGCAGCACCTTATATTGGAACTGCAGCAGTTGTAGTTGATGATTGGGCAGATTATGGTGTAGGTGACCCAATTGTAATAGAAGCTGGAGCAGCTGACAATGAATTTTGGATTAGATCTTACGCAAATCCATATATTTCTAATCCAGACACATCGTACATGATTGTAACGATTAATGATGTTTGTGGAAATGTAACTGTACAATCTAATGAAGATTTTGACTACGGTTGTGATAACGGTAACGTTATTGGTACAGGAACTGTTGATCCAACTACAATGACAGTTGATGTAACACTTAACTTTCAATTAGGTGGTTGTGGAGATTATCCTGGAAATCAATTTGTATTACAGCTATAGTTTTAATAGATGCGTTTAAATTAAACACATCCTTATTTAAATAGATTTTAAAAAACCGTCTTCTAAGAAGACGGTTTTTTTATTTAGCAATGATTAAACTAAATATGAATTAAAAATGCATTCTAAAAAACTATGCCTTATAGCTCTTTCCATTTATTTTATAATATTTAGTACAAGTTATGCTCAAAATACCGTTGGCACAGTATTAAATACTTCTGAATCTTTTAATGGTTATACCCTTTTTACAGCTCAAACTGAAACCTATCTAATAAATAATTGTGGTGAAGTCATTAACCAATGGTCCAGTAATTTTCCTCCAGGTAATGCAGTTTACCTGCTTGAAGATGGGTCTCTATTGCGGGCTAGTAAAATAGTTAATCCCGATATTAACTTTGGAGGTACTGGTGGGAGAATTGAAAAATATGACTGGGATGGTAGCTTAACTTGGAGCTATAACTACTCTAACAGTTCTATGGTACAGCATCATGATATTTACCCATTACCAAACGGAAACATGCTTATGCTTGCGGTCACGGTTATGGAAAATGATGAAGCTATAGAAGCAGGTAGAGACCCCAGTAAACTAGAAGAAAACACCTTATACAATGAGCAGATTATAGAACTACAACCTATCGGAACAGATAGTGCAATAATCATCTGGGAATGGAATATAAATGATCATTTAATACAAGAATTTGATAATACAAAATCAAATTATGGGGATGTAAATGAAAATCCACAACTATTAGATATAAATTTTCTAAATGGTTTAAGTGGAAATAGTAATTGGCTCCATATTAACTCTATTCAATATAATTCTGCACTTAATCAAATTATTTTGAGCTCTAGACTGTTATGTGAAATATATATTATAGAACGTCCCACTACAACCGAAGTAGGAGCCGCACATTCTGGTGGTTTTTATGGAAAAGGCGGTGATTTTTTATACCGTTGGGGAAATCCTCAAGCTTATCAGCAAGGGACATCAGTTGATCAAAAACTTTTTAGACAGCATTATCCGCATTGGATTCCAGAGGGCCTTGATGATGCAGGCAAACTGATAATATTCAATAATGGTTGGGGAAGGGTACCTACTTACTCCGAAGTTTTAGTCATCTCTCCACCTACTCAAACAGATGGGGTATACTCTTATGACCCTAATAGTGCATATGGCCCTTTAACTGCAGATTATACTTATACCGACCCTATTGACCAAACAAATTTTTTCTCTCGTATTCTATCTAGTGCACAAAGGCTTCCAAATGGAAACACTTTAATATGCGATGGTGATTCTGGTTTTTTCTTTGAAATTGATATTAATCAAAATATAGTTTGGGAATATTACAACCCTGTAAATACAGTAGGCATCATGACTCAAGGTGACAACCCAGATGACTTTGTCAACTTGGTATTTAGAGCTATAAGATATGCTCCCGATTATGCTGCCTTTTCTGGTAGAGATTTAACACCTGGAGATCCTGTTGAATTAAATCCGGACTTAAGTAATTGTTCTCTTTTAAGTAATGATGATTTTGAAATTGCAGATATAAAGATATTCCCTAATCCAACTACAGATATATTAAATATTAAATCACTAAATACCATTGATTACATTGAGGTTTATAATATTTTAGGAAGATTAGTGGTCAAAAATCAAGATTCAAATCAAATAGATTTAAGCCTTCTTTCGCAAGGGCTATACATTGTTAAAATAGAATCCAATGGTGTTTTTGTTAGTAAAAAAGTAATAAAGGATTAACCATACAGCGGAAGCTTATAAATTATCTCACATAGAAAAAAACTCCCTTAACTGCAGTTTTTATCGTTAATTGAACTTAAATGTCCAATTGTTAAGTGTATGTTAAGATTTAAGGCAAAAAAGTTGTGTAATTAACTTTTTATTAAGAATTTTACACTTGGACTAATTCAAATAAATGATAAAATGAAAACAAAGTTTAGTGGAATTTTAACGCTAATACTAGCGTTGGTTGTGCAATTATCTTTTGCACAAGAAAAAACAATTTCAGGAACAGTTGCAGATAATAATGGTTTACCTCTTCCCGGGGCTACAGTTGTTATTCAAGGAACCTCTACTGGAACATCAGCAGATTTTGATGGAAATTACTCCATCATGGCAAGTGTTGGTGATGTTTTAAATTTTAGTTATGTAGGATATTCAGCTCAATCGCAAACAGTGGGTGCTTCTAGCTCAATCAATGTTACACTTCAACCAGATAATGCTTTAGAAGAAATTGTTGTAATTGCATTTGGTGAGAAAAGGAGAAGCGAATTGACTTCTGCCGTATCTGTTGTGACCAGTGAAGACCTTAGTAAATTATCACCTGTGACATCAGTGGATAATATGCTACAAGGTGCAGCAGCTGGTGTACAAGTTGTTGGTGGTAACGGGAAACCAGGTCAAACTGCATTTGTTAGGGTTCGTGGTATCGGATCTATTAATGCATCAAGTGCACCGCTTTACATTATTGATGGTGTGGTTGCTCCTGACCTTAACTCGGTTAGCCCAAATGATATTGAAAGTTTATCCGTACTAAAAGATGCGGCAACGGCTTCATTATATGGATCGAGAGCTGCCAATGGTGTTGTAGTTATTAAAACTAAAACAGGTAAGAAAAATAGAGCTGCTCAAGTTTCGCTGTCTTCCAGAGTTGGATACGGGCAAAGAATTGAGGACAATTTCCAAATGATGAATGCGGCTCAAAAAATTCAATATGAGCGCGAATTAGCAGCTTTAGGAGTTTCTAATGCTATAGCCCTTCCAGGAGCTACTTTATCTTCTCAAGAAGAATATGACTATTTGGTGTCTCTTGACACAGATTGGAGAGATGAATTATTAAGAAGATCTTTTATTCAGTCTAACGCTGTTTCTGTAACTGGTGGTTCAGAAGAAATTGGATACTTTTTAAGTTTAGGCCATGATAGAAATACAGGAATTATTAAAGATGTCAGTGGTTTTGAAAGATTAAATGCAAGAATGAATTTGACATATCAAGCTAAAGATTGGCTGGAGATAGGTACAAATTTTAGTGTTACTTCAACGTCAACTGATGAGCCTAGAGATAGAAACAATGTGCAGAATCCTTTTAGAGCTATGTACGACTATAACCCATATGAAACTAAATTTTTGGTTGATGATGATGGTAATGTCATTCTAGATGAAAATGGTGAACCTGAATATAATTTAACACGTTCAGGATTCTCAATATCTGAAGCGCTTGTCAATAACCCGGAAGACGAATGGAGAACCTTTATTATTGGTGGTATATCTGTAAAAGCTGATTTAACAGATAACTTTACTAATACATTTAGAGCTGGTGCGACAAACTCAGCTTATAGAAGAGAATATTACCTAAAACCAGGATCGGTTCTTGATGGTTATGTAGGTGATGCTGATAACCCAGGAATAAAGACGGATAATGGATCTAATGAACTGGATTACACAGTATCAAATTTGATCTCTTATAACAATGTTTTTGCAGAAAAACATGATGTTACGTTAACAGGTCTCTTTGAATTCAACAAGAGAACATTAAGAAGGTATTCACTTGAAAGTATTGGATTCTCTAATCCAGATCTATCTGTACAGGCAGTTGCAGCTCAACCTTCTGACGCAAGTACAAACTTTTTCACAAGGGCTATTCTTTCATATGGAGCATTCTTAGATTATAATTTTGATGGTAAATATTTAGCAACGGCGTCCATAAGAAGAGATGGATCCTCAACTTTTGGAACAAATAACAGATTTGGTGTATTCTGGTCAGCAAGTGCTGCATGGAATTTATCTAATGAGAATTTCTTGAAAAATAGTAATGTCATTGATGACTTGAAATTACGAGCTTCTTATGGAACTTCTGGTAATAGTAATGGTTTAGACAGTTACGGTGCCCTAGCAACATTAGGATTTGGGGGATTAAATGGTGCTTCAACCGCATTACCAACAGATAATGGTAACCCAGACCTAGGTTTTGAAGAAAACATTATTTGGGGTGTTGGTGTTGAATTTTCTGCTTTCAAAGGTAGATTATCTGGTGTAGTTGATTATTATGAAAGAACTACTTCCGATCTTTTATTAGACGCTCCATTACCAGCTTTGGGAGGTGAGCCAGATGGTACCATCTTTAGCAACATTGGTGAAATGGTTAATAAAGGTATAGAAATTGAATTACGAGGTGATATCATTCAAACAGAAGATATGACTTTAACTATTGGAGGTAATATATCCTTTATTGACAATGAGGTAACAAAATTAGTGCCCTCAGCGTCAAACCCTGACGGAGATGACATTATTACTGGATCTTTTGGAGATAATATTGTTAAGGTTGGTGAAGAAATAAACACCTTCAATCTACCTAGGTGGGCCGGAATTAATCCAGCAAATGGTGAACCATTATTCTATGATTCAGATGGTAATGTAACTAATGTATATGATTCCAATGCTTTAGAAGTTTTAAGTGGGAAATCACCAATTGCTAAATTTGATGGTGGTGTAAACTTATTCTTTAAATATAAAGGATTTGATATTGCTACTGACTTTTATTATAAAGTTGGAAACTATGTCATAAATTATATGGAAAGTAACATGTTAAGTGATGGTACGTCTGTGGATGCCAATCAACGGTTAGATGCATTTAATTACTGGAAACAACCAGGTGACACTAATGTGCTTCCTAACCCATTATTTGGAAATGAAGCTCAAAATACTAGTGACAGATGGTTACAAAAAGGTGATTATGTTAGATTAAGAAACTTAACTTTAGGTTATAACTTACCAAGTGAATTCACAAAACAATTGAATATTAGTTCGTTAAGAGTATTTATTCAAGGTCAGAACCTATGGACATTTGCACCTCATTTTAATGGTGAACCGGAAGTAGGTATTGGTAGTGGTGAGACAGACGATGGTGGTGTATCATTCGGTGCATATAACTTGTATAGCTATCCACAGACGCAATCTGTTTCTGTAGGTGTTGACTTTAAATTTTAAAAAAATTAGACATGAAAAATATATTTAAAACATTAATTCTAGTTTTTGGTTTAGTTGTTTTTAACGCTTGTGATAGCGAACTGGACCAATTACCAAATGACTCGTTATCCCCTGATAGTTACTATAATACTGTTGCGGATTTTGAAACAGCTATCAGAGGGGTTTATTCTGGATTTCTTGGTACCGAATATTACGGTGGAGTCGGTGGAAGCTTAATAAGTTTACCAGATATAATGACGGATAACGTTATTCTTGCAGCTGCAGGAAGACGTTCCAATCAAAGCTTTTATGAATGGAGACATGCACCTAACTTAGCTTGGGGAATGATGTTCCGGCCTTATGTTCTTACAAACAGAGCAAACCTGATAATTACGAATATTAACAAGTTACCAAATGGTGCAGAAAAAAACAACTTTTTAGGTGAAGCACGTGCAGCTAGAGCACTCGCGCTTTTTGATATGGTTAAAGTTTATTCTAAAATTCCTACACAGTCGGCCGATGCTAGTTCCGCATTAGGTATGCCTATTATTGTAGAAACAGATCCTAATATTAGAAAACTTAGACCAACAGTTGCAGAAACATATGAATTCATTATTGATGAATTAGAAGCGGCTAAGAGCTTAGTTAATGCTGACAATGGAGTTGGTAGATTTAATAAGGATGCTGTAAATGCTTTATTAAGTAGAGCCTATTTATATAATGGTGAGTATGGTGAAGCAATTACTGCAGCAAACAATGTGAATGTTGACATTGCAACTATTGCTAATTTTCCTGGAGTATGGATCGATGCCAATGAAGATGGAGTTCTATTTAAAATAGATCAAGATAGAATTCTGGATGCTATTGACATGGGAGTTGATTGGAGTCAATCTGTAGGTAGTACAGTTGTTCCTGAATATGTTCAGTCTTTTGAACTAGCGAATTTATATCAATCAAATGATGTTAGAAACAATGCGTATTCACAAATTTTAGCTGATTCTGATGGTAATATTTATAATGCTATTACAAAAATGTTTGGAGAAGCAGGTCAAAACAACGGTTTAGTTGATCCAAAAATAATCAGAGTTGCTGAGGTATATTTAAACAAAGCTGAGGCACATGCTATGGCCGGTGGTCAAGATGGACTAGCTCTTACAGCACTGGATGTGGTAAGATCTAACAGATATTCTGGATTTGTTTCTCCGGGTGAAACAGGAGCTGCATTGATAGATGCTATCAAATTAGAAAGAAGACTTGAACTTTTTGCAGAAGGACATAGATGGTTTGATTTGAAAAGATGGGGAGAAGGTATAACAAGGTCTGCTACAGATGGCGATTTCTTTGATGGAACAGGAACACCACCTGCTTTTACTACTTTGCCTGCTGGTAGCCCTTTGTTTGAGTTACCGATCCCACAGGATGAAATAAACGTTTACCCGGAGTTTCAACAAAACCCTGGTTATTAATAATTAAAAAAATAGACATGAAAAAATTAATATTTGCTTTTTTAATGTTAGCTGTCTTTTCTTCCTGTGAAGATGAAGATCATGACGTTGACGTTAATAATTATAATGCCTCAGAAGATGTTACTTATTTCACAGATGGTGTAGCAAGTAGTTATTTTGTGACCCAGACTTCTGAACCAGTATCAATTCAAATTGGAGCTACCAGTATTAGTTCTTCGGCGAGAACCTATACTATTCAGATAGATCCAGAGTCAACAGCTCAGGAAGGTGTAGATTTTTCTTTTGTAAACAATACTGTTACAATTCCTGCTGGGGAATATTTTGGAAATGTATTGGTTCAAGGGATTTTCGCAGGAACTACTCCTGCAGGATCAACTTTAATACTGCAAATAAGTGGAGCTGACGTTATGACAAATGCTAAATATAGCTTGTCAATCGTTCAGTCTTGTCCACTATTAGCACCTTTCACAGGAGATTATTTAATTCAGGAATTGACTCCTTTTGTAGACGGACCAACGTTGCAGGATGGAGATGTAATAACAGTTTATGAACTTTCAGAATTCGGTAGAGCTTTTATGTCTGCTAATTACGTTCTCTACTGTTCTACTCCTACGGAATTCATATTTGAACTTAAATGTGGAGAGGTAAGAATCCCAGAACCAGGTAATCAATCGAATTGTTCTTGTGGTGGAAATTTATTCTTTACAGACGCTTCAACTCCTTCAACATATGATTTAGAAGATGATTCCTATTTTGAAGTAACTTTTACGAATGATGCTTTTTCAGATTGTGGAGCTCCTGCTCAAACAACTTATTCGTTCACAAAACAATAAATATTATGAGATATATATATAAAATTTTTACTTTGCTTTTTGTATCTGTTGTATTGGTTTCTTGTCAAAGAGACCAGGGAGACACAGATTACTTGATAGATAGAGACAATACTATATTCTTTGCTTCCAGCTCTGCTATATTATTTGTTGAAGACGGAGCTCAGAATACCATAGAGATTGCAGTTGGTGCAACAGCCACTGCTTCTTCTGATATCCAATATACAATTACTCTAGATCCTGCATCTACAGCAGTAGAAGGCGTTGATTTTAATTTCTTAAATTCTTCAACATCTTTCAGTAATGGTAATATTATATCAACTATTAGAATTCAAGGAGATTTCGAGAATGCGCTTGAAGATGGTAAAACAGCTATTTTTAACTTAAGTGCAGGAGATGTTGGGGTTTCTGACTCAAACCAATTCACATTGGATTTGTTCAAACTTTGTCCGTTTACAGGCCTAAACACCACAAACTATGAGGCTAGTGTTTTTGCATTCGATGATGAAGCCCCTTCCTATGTTCTAACAGTTGATCCTGTTCCTGGAACAGACAACCAATGGACTGTGTATTCAGGTTGGGGGCCTACCTTTGTTTCTTGGGCCACAGGTAATCCTGGTTATGATGGCGCATTTTTATATTCCGGGACTATAGTATTGAACGACGACTTTACAATAGACTTTATTGGTAACGATTCTTGGGCAACAGGTGGAGCAGGAACCTTTTCTCCTTGTACTCAGGAATTTTCGTATACCTTAAACCAAGGTCTATTCACAACAAGTTTCACTACAGACGTAGTTTTAACACCGAATTAACATGTAGTAACCATATAAAAAAAGAGCTGTTTAAATCTAAATAGCTCTTTTTTTTTATATTTACTAAAAAAAGAAAAAATGAAAAGACTATTACTAATCATTGTGCTTTCAATCTTCTGTGTTAATCTATTTGGGCAAACACTTACGGAAAGACAACAGATCATTCAAACATATGACCAAGCTAAGATTTCAAGCTTAAAACAAGCTCTTCTTGAAAAGAATGTAGCTGAAGCAAAGGCTGTAGATGAATATGTTGAAAGAACCGGTGTAGCCAGAACCGCTAAGTTGGAAAATGGTGGAGTCATGAAAATAAGGAAAATTTTAAATGGACAACCTATTTATTACTCTACAAATAATGTTAATTCCGCCATTTCAACACGAACTAATTTTTTACATCCAGGAGGTGGACTAGGATTGAATTTAGAAGGGCAAAATATGCATGTGGCGACCTGGGATGGTGGTCCTACTCTTGCAACCCACCAAGAATTTTTAGATAACAGTCCAATTCCTGTTTCCAGAGTTGATAATCCTGATCTGTCAGCATCAAATGACCAAAGTGATCATTCTACTCATGTATCAGGGACAATTATAGCTAAAGGCATAAATGCCTCGGCAAAAGGTATGGCACCACAGGCAACCTTGACCTCTTTTGATTGGGATTTTGACGATCAAGAAGCATTAAATGAAGCGACAACAAATGGTTTGTTACTATCCAATCATTCTTATGGCGTGCCTATGCAAACTAATGCATCTTTAGCTTGGTTAATGGGATGTTATGATTCAGAAGCCCGAACTTGGGATGATGTTGCCTTTAATGCTCCGTATTTTTTAAGTGTTGTATCAGCTGGAAATGATGGCTCCAACACATATACAGGTGGTCTGGCAGCAAATTATGATAAACTGACGGGGAACAAGAACAGTAAGAACAATTTGGTAGTGGCCAATGCCCTTAACCCTTTGATCAATCCAAATGGTAGTGGTGACCTTTTAAATCTTTTTATTAATACAGGAAGTAGCCAGGGACCTTCAGATGATGGTAGAGTTAAACCAGATATTACAGCAGATGGCACTAGTGTTTTTTCGCCAATAAGTACTTCTGATAACGCTTATAACTCTTTTAGTGGTACTTCTATGTCTGCGCCCAACACTACAGGGACTTTACTACTTTTACAACAGTATTACAACCAGTTGAATACAAAATATATGAGGGCTGCAACTTTAAAAGGTCTGGTTTGCCATACAGCAGACGATGATTTTTCTAGTCCTGGACCCGAACCTATATTTGGCTGGGGATTATTGAACGCTAAGAGATCTGCTGAAACCATTCTGGATGATACCAATAGTACTGCTTTAATTATTGAAGGCAGTCTAAGTAATGGTGGAACCTATACAAGAAACTTTAATGTAAGTGGAACGGGACCTCTAAGTGCAACAATTTGCTGGACAGATCCACCGGGAGTTTCTAAGGATGGTCAATTGAATAGTGCTGTACCAGCATTAGTAAATGATCTGGATATAAGATTAACCGATAGTAATACTGATGTTACTTTTCCCTGGAAATTGGAACTTAGTAATGTTGGAGGATTAGCTGTTAAAGGAGATAACTTGGTAGATACTGTAGAGAACATTGATATTACGGTTCCAGTAGCAGGAAGTTATACTTTAACTGTAAGTCATAAAGGGACCTTGCAGAATAGTTCACCTCAGGCTTTTTCACTAATTGTGACAGGAACTGATATTGCTTTGAGTACAAAAGACAATACCATTTCTGATTTTTTCATTTGGCCTAACCCTGTGAATGATATCTTGAATTTTAAATTCAATTCCTTAAATAATAACAAAGTTAATATTGCAATAATAGATATTCAAGGTAGAGAAGTGTATTCAAATACTTTAACTAGCAACAATTCTGTTATTTCTAGTTCTATAGACGCAAGTGGTCTTTCTAACGGTATTTATTTTTTAAGAATTGATCAAGGAAATGCCTCAATCAACAAAAAAGTTATAATCAATTAATTATAAACTATTATAGTATTAAAACCATCTCAAACGAGATGGTTTTTTTATACATTTGTCCCAATGGAACAGGAAACAAAAATATATGGCCTGCGTGCCGTTATAGAAGCCATAAACGCCAACAAGACCATTGATAAGGTTTTTATTCAAAAAGGGCTTAAAGGTGATCTATTTCAAGAGCTTGAAACACTTTTAAGAAAACAAGGCATCAATGTTTCCTATGTCCCAGTTGAAAAATTAAACAGGCTTACGCGTAATAATCATCAAGGTGTTGTTGCCAACATGTCTCCAATTGAGTTTTATGATCTGGATAATTTGGTATTGCAGGTTATTGAATCTGGTAAAACACCATTATTCTTATTATTAGATCAAATTAGTGATGTAAGAAATTTTGGAGCTATTATCCGAACTGCTGAATGTACTGGTGTTGATGGCATTATTATTCAGAAAACAGGTGGTGCTCCTATAAACGGAGATACCATAAAAACAAGTGCTGGTGCCGTTTTTAAAATACCTATTTGTAAAGTAGATCATATTAAAGATGCCTTATTCCATCTTCAAGCAAGTGGAATTAAAGTCATTGCTGCTACCGAAAAAACAAACAATACGATTTACGATGTATCCTTTAAGGAACCTTGTGCCATCGTTATGGGTTCTGAAGGAAGAGGTATAAATCCTTCTGTCATTAAATTGGCTGATGATAAAGCTAAACTCCCAATTCTAGGTGAAATTGAATCACTAAATGTTTCTGTAGCTTGTGGAGCTTTCCTGTATGAAGTAGTGAGGCAACGTCTTAAAAAGACATAAGGTCGCTTTGCTATTAGATAAAAGAACCAAGACTGTTTTCTGGAAATTTAATATTCTGATAATAATTAATCACTATTTTTTTTTATAGTATATTTTATTACTGGTTTTCCCTCCTCTATTTCTGCATTTCTATGTTCGATAAAGTTCCCTTCCTCATCGAAGTGTTTAAGAAAATCGTCGTCATCTTCATTATAATGTTCCTGTTCCCAAACATATTTTTTAGGTTTTGCAATCTCTTTCCTAAATATCAATGCAAAAATTAAACCTGTAATCAAGCCGGATAAATGGCCTTCCCAAGAAATACTTTCTTTAATAGGAAGCGCATACATGACTAAACTACCATACAGAAAAATCACTAATAAAGATAATGCTATCAATCTGTAGTGTTTAGCAAATATCCCTTTAAAAAATGTAAAACTAAATAAAACATAAATGAGTCCACTAGCTCCAATATGATAGGCAGGTCTACCTATAAACCAAGTCAATAATCCTGACACTAGAATACCATAGGCTAGAATTTTCCAAGCAATTGGTCTATAGAAATAAAACAATGCCGCAGATAAAATAAATAGTGGAATGGTATTATGATAGATGTGATTTATATCCGCATGAATAAATGGGCTAAATATAATACCAATTAATCCCTTTATTTTTTGTGGATAGATCCCAAAGCTTGTAAAATCCTGACCAAATCTAATTTCATACCAAAAAACAATCCAAATAAATAATATGAAAAGAATTGGATAAACAATTACGCCGTTGGAAAATGTGAAATGTTCTTGTTTTTTCATTGCTAAATTAAAGATAGCAAATAGTTGACCATTATTAAATCTAATGTTAATTTGTCATGATTGTAATAAATAGACAACCGAAAACATAAAAAAATACTGTAATTTTATTAGATGAACGAACCACTGGCAGAACGCTTAAGACCAAAATCATTGAAAGATTTTTTAGGTCAAAATCATTTGGTAGGAAAAGATGGAGCTTTAACAAAACAAATAAAGCAAGGTCTAATTCCGTCTATGATCTTTTGGGGTCCACCAGGAACCGGTAAAACAACTCTAGCCAATATTATTGCTTCTGAATCTGAACGACCATTTTATACTTTAAGTGCCATAAATTCGGGTGTTAAGGATGTGCGAGGAGTCATTGAAAAGGCCAAGCAAAGTGGCGGTTTGTTTACTACTAAAAATCCTATTTTATTTATTGATGAGATACATAGATTTAGTAAAT
>RCNB010001309.1_pt1 | contig 15694 bp, 13 predicted proteins | sample 2041321 | NCBI WGS metagenome assembly RCNB01 (sample SAMN09708232, study PRJNA481090) | Marine sediment metagenome, whole genome shotgun sequencing project. | reverse complement strand
AAAAGAAAAACAAGAACAACAAAAGGAACACCCTTTTTCTCGATAACCTGGCAGGTGTTCCCTTGGATCGAAATAGGCTGTAATAAAAATCAATCAAATATAAACGAAAATTGAACGGCATAACGAACCAACATATAGTGAATACACTTTCTCATCTAACTAACAGGTTAAAATAAACCCGCAGCTTCTAATTCCATTCCCGGTAGAAGACCTTATTTGAGCAGTTTGAAAAGGTCCCGTGGGCGGGAGATCTTATAAATAATTGAGTAGACAATAGTAATCACACCAAACCCAATCATCACCAAGAAAAACATGACAACCAATTCGGCATATAAATCAGGAGCCCAACTGACTCCTCCCCGAATACCTGCCGGTACAGTAATCCAGCCCTTGGTTTTATTTGCTTCTACAAGCAAATTTGCTCCTGCATAAGACATGATGGCAATCACTCCCAACAGTAAAAAACCTATCCCCCGCCAGATCGGGTGAACACTCGCAGGTTCAACCTGAACATCTCTTTGATATTGTTGTCGTCCCATTAAGCACCTTCTTTTTGACTAGCTTCCTCAACAGCCTGGATGATCTTATAATAACCTGTACAGCGGCAAAGGTTACCAGAGATCGCTGTTTTGATCTCTTCCTCCGATGGTTGAGGAATTTCTTCTAGAAGTTTCGCGGCGGACATGATAAAACCAGGAGTGCAGTAGCCGCACTGGACTGCTCCATGTTCAATAAACGATTCCTGGACTGGATGGAGGTTTTCTTCTGTACCCATCCCTTCTATTGTAATGATTTCAGCCATGTGAGCCCTGGGAGCTGGCACCAGACAGGACATCACTGCTTTTCCATCCAGATAAACCGTACAGGCTCCACATTCCCCTTCTTCACAACCAACCTTGGTTCCAGTCAGTTGGGCGAAATCACGTATCAGATTAAGGAGAGTTCCCCGATGCCCTTTATTAAACGTAAATTCCACACCATTGATACGGGTAATGATCGGGGTTTCACCCGGGATCAACGCTTTATCACCCAGGTCTGGTGTATCTTTTCCGGCGTCCTTGCTCACTAGCAAGACGGGAGAATCAGGCAGCCTTGCCCCTTCTTCTCCCGCCAAAATGTTCGAAAGACCTCTCTTCACCAACACCCGAGTGATCTCCTGCCTGTAATCTGCTGAACTTCGAATATCATCAATCGGTCGTGCTGCTTGTCTGGCAAGGTCAGCCGCATGTTCAATATTACTTTCAGATAGCTCTTTTCCAACTAAATATTCTTCAGCTGCGGTTGCATGGATGATCGTTGGTGCCACAGCACCCAGGGTGATGCTAGCACTTGTTATTTTGCCTTCATCTAATCCCAGCAGAACAGCCATATTCACCAGGGAGATTGCCTGGGCTTTCCTCAAACCCAACTTGAGATATTCGCCCTTTTGATCGGCTCCCATTTTAGGAATGATGATTTCTGTAACCAGTTCATCAGGCTGAAGGATATGTTTCCGAACACCAGTATAAAAATCACTGAGGGCAATTTGACGCTCTCCGTTGAGGGATTGTATTTTCAAAACGGCATTCAAAGCCACAAGGGGAACGATAGTGTCATTCGCCGGAGATGCAGTTACAAGATTGCCAACGATCGTTCCAGTATTTCTAATCTGTGGTGCTCCTACTTCAAGGGATGCCAGTGCTAAAGGCAAAGCGCCATCCCGGATAATACTTGATGCAATACATTGATTATGGGTTACGCCAGCGCCAATGTGTATGAATCCATCCTCATCAAGAGTGATATCGTCCAAAGAATCTACCCTGGAAATATCGATCAGCGTATGTACTTCCTGATGTAAGTCCTGGCGCATTTCCAGCACCAGATCGGTTCCCCCAGCAATGATCCTTGCCTGGTTTTTTTTATCTGCCAGGATGGATAGTATCTGTTGTATTGAAGTTGCGTTAATGTATTCCTGCCACATAAAAATCTTCTCCAAAATTTCCCTTAAAAATTAATCAGATTATGATAAGTGTTTACCAGATCCTCCCCGAACAACCTGAATAACTTCTGCCAGGATGCTAAGGGCAATTTCTTCCGGTGTATCGGCTTTGATGTCCAGCCCAATCGGAGCATGGATCTTCTCCAAATCTTTTTCCCTAATTCCATTCTTAATCAGCTCTTCTACAGTAAGCTTCCATCTCCTCCGTGAACTGATCACTCCGATATAAGCTGATGAAGCGGATAGCAGTTCTGGAAGCCCGCTGATATCTACCTGGTTGTTACGGGTTGCCATAACGACGACTGTTTGTGGAGAAAACTTAATCCGGGAGGGTAACTCCGCAAGATCACAGTGAATATATTCATCTGCTCCCGGCACAAAGGAGGAAGTGCAGTATTCTTCCCGATCATCGCTCAGGACCACTCGAAATCCCAACCATTTTGCCAGGAAAACAACTGCTTTCCCAACATGACCGCCGCCAACGACAATCAAATCTGTCGGCTGGGATAATGGGTCGATAAACACGTCCAATGTCCCTCCGCAAATACCCGGATCCCCCTTAACTGGATCTATCAAATCGTACGAACGTATCTTACTCTCACCGGATTGGATCGAATCCAACGCTTCCTTAATAACTCTGCCTTCCATTGCCCCACCGCCAATCGTACCAACGATTGACCCACTGGAATAAACAAGCATTTTGCAGCCCTCTTTCCGGGGTGTTGAGCCCTTGGTTTTAATGATCGTGCACAAAGCGGCTGCTGTTCCTGTTTTTGGTAAATCTGCTAACGCTGAATAGACATCTTTCATTTTTTTCTACTTCTCAATCAGGATTCCAGTAAACTTAATATGACTGGCAGAAGCTGTTTCTTTCTAGACACAACCCCTTTTGCGAAACGTGTTCCATCTGAGTTCCCCGGATATGGCAGATCATCAAATGTGGGGGGAGGATTATTGATAATTAACCTGCTTGAGCTCTGAACAACATCGGTCACCATCAGGATCGTGAAATCCAAAGCCCGGTTCTTCCTTAATTTCTCAAGCGCTTCTTTCAATTCAGGCAAATGTTTATCCACTTGCACCAAATCTGTCACTTCTGCTTGAGCAATTCCAAAATTCAATCCACCAGTGCTATAGGTTTTCGTATCCGAGGTAACTATCTCATCTGGATCCCGAGTGGAGATACCGGCTCCAGCTTTTATCACTGCTTCCCCATAGGATTCCAGGGATTCTCCCTTCAAAGGGCTGTTAATGGAAAACGCCCTGCGTCCCAATTTTTCTGCTGCTGTCCTATCTCGATCAGTAGTGGTCGGAGAAGTGAAATGGAGAGTATCAGAAAAGATACCGGCCAGAAGAATACCTGCAATATCAGCAGGAGCACTCAATCCTGCTTCCATTATTCGTTCGGCGATAATTGTACTGGTACTGCCCACAACTTCTATAGTAAACGGGATTGGCGTCCTGGTGAATGGATTGCCAAGCCGATGGTGATCGATGATTTCCAGCAATTCTGCTTCTTCCAGCGCACCAACAGCCTGTTCTTTTTCATTATGGTCCACCAACACAACCCTTACCCGGGGTGGATTGAGGATATCACGCTGACGGGAAAGGCCAACATACTGGCCTTCGTCATCCACTACAATAAAATAATTCCTTTCCTGCCTCATGATCCTGTTTACCGCATCCCGGATGCGCGTGCCTGCTTTAAATTGGGGGACTTCGGTATCCGCCGCTTCATGGCAAGGCTTATCCAGCAGTTCGGCTATACGCATATCTTGGCCATCTGGATGAGGTCCTACCAACTCAGATAAAAATGAAAATAACGTTATACCTGTGATCAATCCGTAGGGAGTGCCATCTTCATTCACAATCGCGGCAACACCACCCGTCCGACCAGCGATTTCCCAGGCATTTCTGAGCGGTTCGTCAGGTAAAGTTGTATCCATTCGCCGGGCGACTGCTTCAAATCGGGGAGATACATCCGTCAATAAACAAGGGGCATCCAATCCCAATCGGTCCAGGACCCAGGTCGTCTGGGGATTCGTCGTACCCGCTCTGGCGGGTACGGCATTAATTTCGTCCCGTTCTCGAAGGAGCCAAGCATATCCAATTGCGGAAGCAATTGAATCGGTATCTGGATTTACGTGTCCAATCACGTAGGTAATCATTTCCATAGACAAATCCAACCCATTTTTCTAAAAAAGGGGGCATTTTACCCCTTATTTTCAACTGGTTTATAACTACTAAATTATAACAGATTGGCTGTGTTCACGCCTTCAGCCACCTTCTACAAGTTAGTTAAAATGCCCAGGACAACTCGCTCCTGGGCATTAAATCTCTTTTGGCGGAAAATCTAGTGCCCTCGCAGCGCCATCCAGATCTTTTCTGGCGTCACTGGGTTGTCAAGGATATTTGCCCCGCAGGCATTATAAACTGCATTCCCAACTGCTGGAGCGACTCCATCCATAGGTATCTCTGCTACAGCCTTGGCGCCAAAAGGATGGGAAGGTTCATAAGTTTCAATGAAAATTGTATCCAGGATCGGCATTTCATGTGCTTCAAAGATATGATAGTCCCTGAAATTCTTTTCACGAGCTCTGCCTTTCTCGTCATAAACCATTTCTTCTGAAACGGCGTATCCAAGAGCCTGGGTCATCCCACCTTCAACCTGCCCAGAGGCAGTCACAGGATTGATGATCACTCCGGCATCGACAGCCATCACCAGGTGATCCACAATAACCTGGCCAGTTTCTATATCCACCGTTACTTCAGCAAACTGGGCCGCAAAAGGCGGAGGAGACACAGGTGACACATAAGATCCCACTGCCATGATCTGTTCCTGGTTGGCATGATGGAGAGAATGCAAAGCAATATCCGAGAAGGAAACTGCATGACCATCGGTGGCTATTGCACAACAATCCGCCAGTTCAATATCGCTGGCTTCGAATTTCAATCCTTCCAGACGAGATTCAAGGATCATCACTGCCCTTTCCCTGATCTTTTCTGCTACTTTATTTGCCGCATCAACCACTGCAGCTCCAGATATATAAGTCGTGCTGGAAGCATAAGCACCCTTGTCAAAAGGTGTAAAATCTGTATCCGAAGAATAAACGATGATGTCATCCAGATTCACACCCAGAACCTCGGCAGCCATTTGGCCCAGAACTGTATCCGATCCCGTCCCCAGATCTGTTGCCCCAACCAATAAATTGAACGATCCATCATCATTTAGTTTTAGACTTGCTCCTCCCATATCCAGGTAAGGAATTGCCGTTCCCTGCATGACCAGGGCAACGCCCAAACCACGTTTGAGGTGTGGTTTTCCAGGCACATCTTTCCAATCTTTATCTGCTTGTTTTTTATCCCAACCAATGGCTTCTTTTCCTTTGAGGACACATTCAGCCAGCCCGTTAGTTTGGATCATCTCCGGGACCGGCTCTCTACCTTCACTCCAAGCAACACTAAAGGGATGGATCTCTCCAGCCTTCAACGAATTTTTCAAGCGGAACTCCAGTGGATCCAGTCCCATTTCATGTGCAATAAATTCCATATGACGTTCTACTGGCCAGTATCCCTGGGGAACACCATAACCACGGTAGGCGCCTGAAGGAGGAGTGTTGGTATAAACGATATCAGCATAAAAGCGGATATTGGGAGATTCACGGAACGGGCCATCGCCCACATATAAAGCCATTGCCTTTGTAGTATTACCGGTCACCGTCAGCGCATGAGCGCCATTTGCACCAGTATCACTCAATGCATACATGGAATTTGCGGTCAGCGTTCCGTCTTTCTTCACGCCAGTTTTCAGCTTGATCCGCATGGGGTGACGTGAGCGGGATGAGATAAACTCCTCTTCCCTGGTATATACGTATTGGACTGGCTGCCCTGTGACAATAGTCAAATGAGCCGCAACATCTTCTATTAACATTTCCTGTTTGCCGCCAAATGCACCACCGACCCGGGGTTTAATGACGCGAATCCTTTTTACTGGTAGATCCAGGAGAGGTGCGATCATCCTTCGGACATGGAATGGAACTTGAGTACTACTCCGTATGACAAGGCGATCATCTTCATCCCAGTAGGTCACAACTGCATGAGGTTCAATATGGGCCTGCTGTACCTTTGGAACCTCATATTCTGCCTCAAAGATCTCATCTGCCTCTTTAAATCCTTCCTCAATATCACCAATATCTATCCGAATCTCTGCAGCTAGATTTTTTGATGGATCAGAGTCAGCGAAATTGACATAATCATCCTGATCATGAATCACCGGTGCACCAGGCTTCATTGATTCACGAGTATCGAGAATCGCTTCCAGAAGCTCGTATTCTACTTCGATCGCCTCAACTGCTTGTTGAGCGATCTCTTCAGATTCTGCAGCAACAAATGCTACCCGATCCCCCACAAAACGAACTTTATTATCAAGGGAATAACAATCCAGCGGACCCGGAATCGGATCAGATTGACCTGCTGTGGAATACGGCACACGGGGAAGGTCCTCATGAGTTAACACACACCGCACTCCAGGAATTTCAAGGGCTTTTGCTGTACTAATGGATTTTATTCTGGCATGCGCATGGGGGCTGAAGAGCACTTTAGCATAAAGCATATCCCGGCGTTCAAAATCAGCGGTAAAGGCTGGCTTTCCTTGCACAAGCTTTACCGCATCAACTTTTTCCCTAGGTTTTCCAACCTGGCGCCATGTGTCTGGGCTGTTGCTCACTTTTAATTCAGTGATCACCCTTTTTGCAGTCAATATTGATCCATCAACCTCGATTGTCCGGGTGGGTGGAATGGAATCATGAATATCACTGCCCATCCATTCCGGCGGCACCTGGATTGGATCCTCAATTGGCGGAACTTCCTCACCTCTTAGCCGGGCAGCTGCCCGGAGAACCGCTTCAACAGGTTTCAGATAACCAGTACAGCGACATAGTACGCCCGATAGGGCATCTCTAACCTGTTCATCGTTAGGATCCGACTCACGGTTCAGCAATTCTTTGGCAGCCAGGATTTGTCCTGGCGTGCAATAACCGCATTGGATAGCGCCCGTTTTTACGAATTCCTGCTGGAGAATATGAAGTCCCCTACCCTCTTTCCATCCCAACTTGGGATGTTCACCCAACATCTCTATAGTCTCTATATCATGTCCATCAGCCTGGGCTGCCAGAATCAGGTAGGCGTTGACCGGTTTTCCATCGAGCAGGATCGTATCCGCACCGGTTTTTCCGTGCTCGTCACCAAATTTAACGCTTCTGTAACCTAATTTCCGCAGCACAGAATATAACCGGTCACCCGGATCAATATTAAGCTGATAGGTCTGATTATTTATGGTAAGTTCGATATCGATCATGATGATTAATCCTTAATCGTTCTCAACTATTTCTTCTAAACAGCGCTTTACTAGAATCCCTGCAGTGTCTGATCGATAGGCAGCACCTGCCCATTGATCACCAGCTGTAGAATAAGCGTCTTTGGCAGCTTCAACAATGCCATCGACTGCTGGGCCATCCAAGACCATCACAGGTTGGTCTCCATACCCAATCAATACGGCTCGAGTCCTTCCAGAAGGCCACTGAGCAACAGCAGTTCCCACAATAGGCAAATCAGCTGGGGATCTGGCAACGTACTGATAAGATATGCGGACATCCGTGGGGATATTTACTTCTGTTATCACCCGTCCAACTAATTTTTCCTCCCGCACTGGTAGGAAGTCACCATATCTAATCTTCTCAGTTTCAACCTTTTCTCCACTGATAACCAGTTCGGCATCCAAAGCTAAAAATACTCCTGCTATTGCTGAACGTCCATTTGCGGTGATCAGGGATCCGGCCAAGGTAGCTACCTGGCGCCTGTTATTGGTTTCCTGGTGTTTTATACTTTTCTGCAAAGCTAATGGGAGCAGTTCAGAATCCAGCAAAGCCTGAAGCGTGACCGCTGCGCCAAGCCGGAGTTCTTTTCCCTTACTCAGAATAGCTGTCATACCCAAATTTTGAAGATCAGCAACAGCAATTGGTTCTTTGATAATCTCATTTATATATAGTCCACCTCCCAGCACAATCGTCCGGGGAGATTTTCTGGAAACCAGGTGTAACAGCTCTTCTAAGCTTGTGGGGCGATGGTATTCAGTGATCATATTCAATTTCCTCATGAAAAAAGCCCTGAAAAAATAGGATGTACTCCAGGGAAAAATATCTCTCCAGGGCTGGGTAAACTAAAAACTTATTCCGTCGCAAAAGTATCAATCAATACCTTTACATCTCCACCAACTGGATAAAGGATCGGTGTTGTGCAACCTTCTGCCTGATATTGTTTTACTTTTTCACGTGCTACATCTGGTGTACCAGAAGCAGTTATGCGGTGGATCAGATCATCCGTAACCAGGTGTTTGGCAGCCTGGATCTGTTCGTGAGTAGCAGGCCAACCCAAAATTGATTGGATCTCTGCAACAACATCGTTTGAAACCCCTGATGCAATGGCAATATGGGGCTGCTGGGCCAGATACTGGGTCAGCAATTCGCGGGTCGAATCCATCGCTGCGTCGTAATCATCCGAAACTGAACATACAACAAGCTGGGGGCGATCGATATCATCAATCGTCTTCCCAGCTCTCTTGGCGCCGATTTCAATATTCTTCATGGCCATCTTGTTGTATTCCACTGGAACACAGTAGTTCATGACCACACCATCGCAGATCTCACCGGACAACTGGAGCATCTTCGGACCAGTAGCTCCGATCATGATCGGCACATTGCGGGGATTTGTATTTCCATGCACTACATCCAGTTCGATATTCTTGACATGAATGAAGTCACCATCAAATGTTACGTTTTCCATATTCAACAGGCGGCGCATAACTTCCACAGTCTCGCGCATAGCAGTCAACGGTTTGCTGCGCTTAATGCCAACATTCTCGGCCAGGGGATCCCACCAGGCACCAATACCGCAGATCATCCGGTCAGGCGCAAGGTCATCCAGGGTTAAGAAAGTTGATGCCAGGAGGCCGATATTCCGGGTCCAATTATTGATCACGCCAGAGCCTATCTTGATCTTCTCTGTAACGGCTGCATATGCAGCCATTGGGACGATAGCATCTCGCACGAGACGGGATTCAGCTTGCCAGACAGCGTCAAAGCCTTTTTCCTCAGCATAACGGACATACTCAAGGCCATCGCGCAAATCGTGGGCGTCTTGTAAATATAATGCAGCAGGTTTAGTCATAGTATTCCTCCGTAACTAATAAATTGGATTTACATTATTAATTCATTCTCAATTCTGCTTCAATCAGCGCTAAATCTTCAGGTTCATCCAGGTCCAATTCCAAGGAAGCCAGGTCACAGATCTCCAAGCGGGCTCCAGCTTCTACAGCTGCCTGGCTGTGTTTCTTGAATGACCCTATGCCGTATTTAAATTCAATCAAATCCGGAGGACATACAAAAAGGGCGTTGGTGCCTACCTTCTTCCGATCTGGAGCGATCACAACAACAGGTGGATCGTTCCGATGAACCAGGATTTTGCGGATATCTTCCGCATCCAGGCGAGGGAGATCAGCGGGGATTACTAAAATACCACAGGTTCCGTAAGATTTGGCTATTTCAACCGCCCTGGTTAATGCTGTATTCAGGCCTGGACTCCCATTTTCCTGAACAGTTCTTGCTCCCAAATCACGCGCCAAAGCCAGCGCTTCGGTGTCCCGACTAATTACTAGAATATTCTCGATCTCATCAATAGTAGATAAGACCTGAATAGTATGCTCAAGCAGATATTGGTTCAAATCTGCCCTTTCTTCGGCAGAAATAACCTTTGCCAAACGAGATTTCCCCCTGCGTAGCGGCTTAACAGGTACGATTGCCCATAAAGCCATCCTTAAACCTCCTTAATTAATTGGTTGCCAAATATCACTACTTCACCTGCCAGGCGAATCCGATCCTGGCGATTATTCATCCATGTATCAGCTTGTAGGATCCAGATCTGTCCATCAAAACCAGATACGATATCCTTGATGAGAGATTGGTCCTTCTGGTCTAGAATAAAACCCGTAAGCAGGTCACCGTAACCTTCAGCAACAGCCAAAGATGAAGGCTGAAGCCCCATTTCCCGGTACATTTTTGCTGCCGGGCCTTTTACTGCTTCTCCACCAATAATCGGCGAAACAGCTATGACAATCTTATTTTTTAGCGCTTCCAAAATACCAGGAATTGATAATATTGGGGCAATGCTCACCCAGGGATTTGAAGGACAGATCACTACAAAATCAGCCCCCTCGATCTCAGATAGCACGCCCGGAGCAGGTTTTGCGTCCTCAGCACCCTTAAAATCAAACCCACTAACCTCTGGTTTTGTCCCAAGTTTAACAAAATACTCCTGGAAAGGCAAATAACCATCTGCAGTTTTTACCATGGTGGGAACCCGATCATCAGTCATTGGTAAAACAAGCGCGGAAACTCCCCAAGTTTCACAAAAATCTGCTGTGATTTTTGAAAGTGGGTCCCCTTCATTCAAGCGCCGAGTTCGCTCCAAGTTTGTGGCCAGATCTTTATTACCCAAGGAAAACCAATCCGGTCCACCTAATTTTTTGATCAGATCCATCGTTTCCCAATTTTCCGATCCCCTACCCCAAACAGTTTCGGTATTTTCCATACCTGCCAGGTTATAACAAACCGTATCCAGATCAGGGGAAATATTTAAACCGAAATGAGTAAAATCATCGCCCGTATTGACAATCACCGTCAAATCTACTTTCGGGATTAAACGGTAGATCCCATCTGCTAATTTTGCACCCCCAACGCCTCCTGCCAGAGCGACAACTTTCATTCAGAGATCACCTTTAGTATCTTAATACTATCAAATCGATATTATCAACGAAATAAATCGCTATCCAAACCTCGCGGAATTTCTTTGAAAGAACCATCTCGAAGTGGATATGGAAATCCTCGCACATGGACGATGGGTAGGCCTTCATCAGCTTGTCCCATTAACAATGAGGCAGCTGCGGCGAGCTCGTCTACAACGGCTATTTGGGTTGCTTTTAGCTCATACCCGAACAGATCCGGCTCTCCTCTAAAGTCTACTATTCCCGGAAGACCCGAAAAACCAATTGAGATCCCAACAGTGCCGTTACGCCAGGCTCGGCCATGAGAATCAATGATCAATACACCGATGTTATGATCCCATATCTTCTTCAAACCCCGACGAATTTCCCAGGCAGACCGATCAGGATCTTTCGGGAGAAGCAGCACACTCTCATTTTCTGAGCCATCGCTTTGGTTGACATTCGAACGGTCAATACCAGCATTGGCACACACAAATCCAAGCTTATGCTCCACCACGATCAAACCCGGCCTATGTCTCAGGACCTTGTTACTCTCCTCAAGGATCAATTCGACAATCCGGGGGTCCTTTTCTGTTTTTTTCGCCAGCTCATCCGCTTCTGCAGAGACCTGCACAGTTTGCAGATTCACCTTTCGCCCTTCCGCTTTTGAGATCACCTTTTGAGCGATCACCAATACATCACCTTCCTGAAGGTCAATCTGATTCCCATTCAGGGAGGAATGTATGATATCTGCCAAATTATCCCCTTCTTGGATCATGGGAAAATTTTCTAATGTGACCAACTTTAAGGCACTGCCAGGTTTTGATGTCACAAAATTCCTTAGGAACCTACGATCTTAATGCTGGCGTGTTTTATATCATTGTACTTATTCAAATAAACCAGCACTGCCGTAAGGCCTTCCAGTGTAATAGCAATATCAAGATCGCCAACATAAAAAGCATTCATACCTGCCTCACGGATCAATTCACTGACCTGATCGGCATCTTCTCGTTTATCCGCACAAATCAATACATCACTGTCCAGATCTTTATCTAGATTTTTGAGGGCGCTGGCAGGAATATTCTGAAAGGCAGCCACAACTCTGACACCTTCTCCCAGCAGATCCTGGGCCAGCCGGGCCGCCGATGGAGGAGCCGGTGGTTTTGGGTTTGGAAATTTGATCCTGGCCGTAGCATCTACCAGGATCTTTCCCTGCAGATCATCCTTCAATCCGGTCAACGCGGCCTCATGTGCTGCCGCTACAACTGTCAGGACGTTTATATCCGCCTCTCGGGCTGCAGCGCCATTCTCCATACCGCGGACCAAATCTTTTCCTAGGATCTCATTGATCTCCCCAGTAACTTTAAGAGCTTTTTCTTCCTGCCGAGAGCCAATAATGACATCATAGCCATTCGAAGCCCAGCGCAGAGCCAGTCCTGTTCCTTCATGTCCTGTCCCGCCCAGGATGGCGATAGTTGGTTTGTCAGACATTCACACATCTCCTATAAAACATCGTCAATCTACTATTAATATTTACCTACGTATCCTTCATACCGCTTCCAGATCTCAGGTGCTAAGGCACGAGCTTCGGCTGCGATTTTCTCTTCATCCAATGTCAGCAGTTCTTTATCTTTCATTAAGAATTCCCCCGCAACCATCGTGGAGGTAATCATACTTTCCTGGAAGCCAAAGATGATCTGCCAGGGCAAATTGCCAGTGCTCAAAGGAGTGAAGGGATGGAAATCAACAAAGATCAGGTCTGCTGCTGCACCTGTTTGAATGGTACCCAGGTTTGTATCAGGAAGATACAGGTTTGCCAAAGCAGCGTTGTTATAAATTCCCATTTGAACAATATCCATTGCGCTCATTTTGCGGGGATCCAGCCTGGTGACCTTGTGTAAGTAATAGGCAGTCTTCCATTCCTCCCACATGGCATGATAGAAACCATCTGTTCCAATTCCTACCTTGATTCCTAGCCGAAGGAAATGTTCTATTTCAGCAACACCAACAGCGTTATTCATATTGGAACGAGGTTGATGGGTCAGCCAACTTTTAGTCTCTGCCAGCTGAACTGCCTCGGCCTGATCAATATGAACCCCATGAGCTACGATAGTCCTGGGCCCCAGGATACCGAATTTTTTGAGTCGATCGACTACACGCAGGCCGCTCCGTTTTAAGCTATCATATTCATCTGCTTGGTGTTCACCAACATGAACATGGAAACCGGTATTATCGCCAATCGCTTCCCGGCAAGCTTCTAGCGTATCATCATTCAGTGTCATGCTGGCGTGGAGTCCAAAAGCTGCTCCTAATCTATCGATACCTGCTGCTTTTTTGATGAAACGAGCATTTTCCTCAATGCCCTTTTTTGCGCCTTCCGGGCCATTTCGGTCGGTCACTTCGTAGCATAATACGCCTCGCAAACCTGCATCCAGAACTACATCTCCAATCACATCCAACGAGCCGTCAATATAATTTGGGGAAGCGTGATGGTCAAAAAGCGTTGTTGTACCATTCTTGATCGCATCTACTGCAAAAACGAGGGCTGAATAACGAACTCCATCCTCATCCAGCGCCATATCCAGCGGCCACCAGAGTTTCTTAAGGATCTCTGGGAAATCTTTGGCGGCATCTCCAGGAATCCCCATCCCTCGGGCAAATGCGCCATAAAAATGTGTATGGGCGCAAATGTTGCCGGGCATGACATACTGCCCCCGTGCATCGACGACTTCCTCATCCGGGTTATTGCTTACCAGATCAGGTCCGATTTCTTTGATTTTCCCATCCTGGATCAATAATTGGCTGTCTTCCAAGATCTGATTCTCTTTTTCCCAGGTAATCAATTTTCCATTTTTAATGATCATATTATTCTCCTCGTGATTTAAACTGACCGAATTAATCCCATTGATAATTGATGACAAAATCTTCCTGGTAACTGTTCTCCATCGCTCCTTGAACGGAGTTCCTCACCCAACGAATGGCATCCATTCCATCCAGAGCCATTTTTTCTTTTGCAAGACAGGCCAGGAAAGTTCCTGTTCTTCCGATGCCCGCAAGGCAGTGTATAACAACATTCTTCCCACTTTCAGCGGCTAACACGACAGCTTCAAGCCCGTCCTGCCAGCTGTCCAGATCATCCGGAATGCCGAAATCTGGCACTGGGATATGCAGAACTTCCATACCCTGGGAGCGATAAAATGCAGGCAGGTCTTTACCAGCATACACCAGGTATTCCTGCTGTTCGGTCAAGACTACTACCAGATCTATACTCTGCTCGATAAAAGATGACCAGACATCCACTTTATCAAAGCGGCTGAAAGGCATTGGGCTTCGAAATATTTTCCCAGACAAAGAATAAGGCATTTCAATTAGCATAATTTCTGTACTTAAACAAAAAATTCACAGGTTTCTGTCCTGTGAAACATTTATACAAGGCATTTTGGTGATGAGTGGAACGAATTAACTCGTTAACAATAATAAAATCTCTTCTTTTCATGGGATCGGCGACTCTAGCTCGAAAGGACGGTAGCACTTTTCGCCAGGCTGATCCTGGCGCCGGTGGGGTTAATCCATAACCGCCAACGACCACCGATCCATGGTTATAAAATTGTACCATGAGGTCAGCAGGGAAAGAATAGGTAAATAGTCTTATCCTTACCCTGCATAAACTCCCTATAGTTTTACTTATTCTTTTTGATCTCCCCTGCCAACCAATCCTGATCGATCGGAATAGTATGGAAACGGACACCACAGGCGTTGTATACTGCATTGACAATTGCAGGAGGTACCGGCATGGTCGAGATCTCTCCCACACCCTTTCCTCCGTAAGGCCCTTCCGTTGTGGGATCCTCAACAATTATCACCTTTATCTCATCAGGAACATGGTGAATAGAAGGCATCCGATAGCGAGACAAATAATCAGTAAATACCTGACCATTCTCCACGACAAATTCCTCTGTCAGCGCATGGCCAATACCCATGATCAAGCCGCCTTCAACCTGGCCTTGTAGACCCAGGGGATTGATCGCCTTGCCAACATCCGTTGCACCTACAGCCCGGACAACACGTACTTCACCAGTTTCCAGGTTTACTTCGACTTCCATGCCTTGAGCGGCAAAAGAATAAGCAAAGTGTTTATCACCAGCTTCTCCCAGGGGGGTTGTTTTGGGCGCTTCATAGTCATATACCAGCTTCGGTTCCTGTCCTTCTTCCCTCATGATCTGGCCCACTTCCGCGAAGGTCAATTTTTGGCCGTTGGCCTGGATCACACCTTTACTAAAAGTAATCTTGTCAGGAGGTTGGTTGAACTTTTCTGCTAAGGTCGACAACATCGCATCTTTTAATGTCTTGGCTGCAAATTTTGCGGCATTACCTGAGATGTATGTCTGGCGTGATCCTGTCGTAGGGCCGCCATCCGGTGTCAAATCCGTATCAGAAAGATAAACCCTGACCTGGTCAATCGGAAGGTTCAACTCTTCTGCTGTGACCATTTGCAAAACCGTCACTAAGCCCTGTCCGATTTCCGCAGAAGAAATTCGTGTTTCCACGATACCATCTTCCAGCAATTCGATCTCGGCAGATGCATTATCCGGGGCACCTTCGCCTAAACCTGTATTCTTAAATGTGACCGCAAAACCCCAGGAACGGCGTTTATTAGGTTCTCCTTCTACTTCTCGTGAAATAAAGGGATCTTTTCCATCCGAATAGACCAGCATTTCCTGATATGTTTTGTCAATGCACTCTAATAAACCAACACTTTCAGTTAATTTCTGTCCGGTATTTGTTATCGCCCCTGTTCTTAGAGCATTCATTGTCCTGAATTCAACCCTGTCAAGCTTCAGTTCTTCGGCTACCCGGTCCATCAGAATTTCAATCGCAAAAGCTGCCTGTAAAGCACCAAA
>RCNB010001308.1_pt1 | contig 15697 bp, 13 predicted proteins | sample 2041321 | NCBI WGS metagenome assembly RCNB01 (sample SAMN09708232, study PRJNA481090) | Marine sediment metagenome, whole genome shotgun sequencing project. | reverse complement strand
GTCATTTGGCTTTAATGCCATATGTAGGTGATATGTTAAAATAATAAACCGGATAGTATGGAATTGATATTAAAACAAGACGTAGCTAACTTAGGGTTTAAAGACGACGTTGTAACTGTAAAGAATGGTTACGGACGTAACTTTCTAATCCCAAAAGGACAAGCTATATTGGCTACTACTTCAGCAAAGAAGGTGTTAGCTGAAACATTAAAGCAAAGAGCTTATAAAGAGCAAAATATTGTTAAAGAAGCTAATAAAATCGCTGAGGCATTAAAGGCTCTAGAATTGAAAATCACTGCTAAGACTGGTGAAGGAAATAAATTATTCGGATCAATCAGTAACGCAAACGTAGCTGAGGCTGTAGCTACTGAAGGTACGGAAATAGAGAAAAAATTCATTACCGTCGCTGGTGGTATTGTAAAAAGATTAGGGAAATATAATGCTTCTGTAAGATTACACAGAGATGTTGTCGTTGATCTTCCTTTTGAAGTTGTTGCTGAAAAGTAATTGACCAAAGGGAAATTCTCTTTAAAAAATAAAAACCGGATTGAATCTTCATTCCGGTTTTTTTTTGCTCTAATTTTCTGAGGCGATCGCGAGTGAAGCCCTCACTTCTCACCCCCTCACTTCTCACCCCCTCACGTTTGATACCCTCACGGCCGTAATCAACAAAAATAACCTTCGAAAAATATCAAGCTTATTTTGTTTTTGAATTTAATTATTGTAAAATTGGAACATAATTTTTCTTATGGACCTTGGCATTAATATTCCTGAAATCCCTAACATCATTCATTACGCTATTCCCTTTTTTATAATCACCTTGATTATTGAAATTGTAGTGACGAGCAGAAAGCAAATGACTTCTTATACATTCAAAGATGCAGCCGCTTCTATAACTATGGGATTAGGCAATGTATTTATTGGCTTACTAGCCAAGGCATTGGTCCTTTCAGCACTGACTTTTATTTACTTAAATTATCGCTTTTTCACCATTTCCTTTACTTGGTGGGCCTGGTTATTGGTTTTCTTTGCGGATGATTTTTGTTATTATTGGTTTCATAGGATTAGCCATGAGAATCGTTTTTTCTGGGCCTCACATGTGGTGCACCATTCTTCGAAAAAATACAATCTAAGCACTGCTCTAAGACAAACCTGGTCAGGAAGTTTTACCTCTTTCATTTTTTGGCTACCTATGGCTTTTCTGGGTTTCCACCCTGCCATGATCCTCGCTCAGATGTCAATTAGTCTTTTATATCAGTATTGGATTCATACAGAGTTAATCAAGAAGTTACCAAAATGGTTTGAAGCCCTATTTAACACACCTTCTCATCATAGGGTACATCATGCCACAAATCCGCAATATCTGGATAGAAACCACGCAGGAATATTAATCATCTGGGATAAAATGTTTGGCACTTTTGAACCTGAAGTTGAAGAACCCATCTACGGGCTAGTTAAGAATATTGATACTTATAATCCGATCAAAATTGCTTTTACAGAATGGTATTTAATGTTCAAAGATGCGTTTAGTTCAAAAACCAGCTTCGTCAACAAACTTAAATATTTCTACAAACCTCCAGGCTGGAGACACGACGGTACAGGACTGGTCTCTTCAGATCTCAGAAAACAATGGCAGCAGAAAAATGATAATTAATGCAGTATTTCATTTTCTCATTACATCATTACATCATTACATCATTAAGAAAATACATCAATAGCAATCTACATCAACTATAACTTGAACAGCTCTAAAATCAGGTATCGACATAAAAGAATCTTTGATTTTTTGAATTATACCTTTCGACCGTTTTAAGGATACATTTGAAGGAAGTTTTATCAAAATTGATTTAATGTATTTATTCCTGATTCTACCAATTGATGGGCTTGTTGGTCCGAGAACTTGTTCAGCAAAACTATTGACCAATGAACGACCCATCCAGTTTGCAGCGGCATCAACCCTAACAAAATCTTTATGTTTTAGCACAATTCTGACCAATCTTATTAAAGGAGGGTAATGAAACTGATGACGTTCATTTAGTTGATCCTGATACATGGTGTCATAATCATGTGTTGTTACCTGTTGTAAAACTTGATGATAAGGATTAAAACTCTGGATAGCAACCTTGCCTCGCTTTTGATCACGGCCCGCTCTACCAGACACTTGAACCATTAGTTGATAGGTTCGTTCATGAGCTCTGAAATCAGGAAAATTCAATAAATTATCCGCATTGAGAACACCAACTAGCGTCACGTTTTTAAAATCAAGCCCCTTGGTTAGCATTTGTGTACCGACTAATATATCAATTTCATGGTCATGAAAAGACCTTAAGAGTTTCTGATATCCATATTTACCCCTCGTTGTATCAAGGTCCATACGCGCTACTTTTGCGTCGGGAAATAATTCTTTCAACTCTAGCTCAATCTGCTCCGTACCAAATCCCTTGGTATCAAGTGTTGGATTCTCACAAGCAGGACATGTTTTAGGCAATGGCTGATGATGCCCACAATAATGACATCTAAGTTCATCATTAAACTTATGAAAAGTTAAACTGACGTCGCAATTAGGGCATTGTGGAGCAACTCCGCAAGTACTACATTCAACTACGGGTGAAAAACCGCGCCTATTCTGAAACAGAATCACCTGTTCTCTTTCAACCAAAGCCTCTTCCATTAACAGTAAAAGTCTATCAGAAAAATGGCCTTTCATTCGTTTTTTTCTATGTTTCTCTTTTATATCAACCAGCTCAATTTCAGGAAGTTGAACATCATTAAAACGCCTACTCAATTCGACATATCCATATTTTTTCTGTCTTGCATTATAGTAGGTTTCAATAGAAGGTGTGGCACTTCCTAAAAGCACCTTCGCTTTATGTAAATGACCAAGCATGATGGCCGAATCTCTTGCATGATATCTGGGTGAAGGTTCAAACTGTTTAAAAGACGTTTCATGCTCCTCATCAACAATAACCAGCCCCAAGTCTGAAAATGGTAATAAAACTGATGACCTGGCGCCTAAAATGATTTGTGCCTTTTCTGAACGGGAGATTAGGTTATTCCAAACCTCCACCCTTTCATCAACCGAATACCTAGAATGAAACACAGATATCTTGTCACCAAAAAAATGCTGTAACCTACTAATGATATGGGTTGTTAGGGCTATTTCAGGTAATAAGTATAATACTTGTTTACCTCTTGCCAAAGTCTCAGATATCAAATGAGAATAGATTTCTGTTTTTCCACTTGAAGTCACCCCATGAAGTAAACACACTTCCTTATGCTCAAAAAAACTCTTTATCTCATGGTAAGCCTTTAACTGAGGTTCATTGAGTTGATAAATAGGTTTAAGATCAGTATCAAATGAGATCCGATCTTCTCTGATCTGAGTCATCTCAAAGACCTCTTTTTGGATCAAGGCCTTAACTACAGATGAAGTAATTCCCGTTTTTAATAGATTTTTCATTAACACCGGTCCATCACTTCCATGTTTCAATTGAAAGAAGGCTAACATAGCCTCTCTTTGCTTGGGAGCCTTACTCAAACTGTCTAATAGATCATTTAAATTTTTATCTGATTGAAAATTTGTACCTAAGTCAAGGTATTTTACAAACTTTGGTTTATACTGTTCATAAATTTCTTCTTTCACCTCGATCGCTTCTTTTGAAAGCAAACCATTAACAACTGCCAACACTCCTTTTCTATCAAGAATTTTAATTATATCCTGAATTTTCAACTTTGGCTGATGTTCTAAGGCTTCCCAAATAAGAAATTCATCATCTGTCAATATTGACTCCTGTTCAAAGGCTGTATTTTTCAAAACCAGTGTCTCACTTTCGAGTAAAAAAGCTTTAGGTAAAGATGCCCGTAATACATCTCCAAGAGAACACATGTAATAGGACGAAATCCACTCCCAATGCTTTAATTGCACGCCAGAAACTATGGGTGTCTCATCAAGAATTTGAAAAATCTCCTTCGCTTCATAAGCTTTCGGTTCCTCAGAATGTATCTCAAATACGATGGCGGTGTAAATCTTCGACTTACCAAACGGAACAGCAACCCTAGTTCCAATTTTTATGAAATTAGCTTCTGCTTCTGTAATACTATAGGTAAACAGTTTTTGAAGCGGAATCGGCAATATGACATTTATAAATTTGATAATCAGATTTTTAAAAAATAAATTGAATGTTCACGGTCTTAGCCATGACATACCTACGAAACTAAAAGGTTTATGGCATCTGTACAAATATAATAAGACAAAAAAAAACACCTTCTAAAGAATGAAGGTGTTTAATCATTGGGGAAATTGAAATTACTGTGTTAGTTCGCTTCGATCCAATTCACGATCTCAGCATCTGTGGGCAAAGTTTTAGGTGATATCACCTTTACAAGTTGACCTTGCTCATTTAATAGATATTTTTGAAAGTTCCATGCTACTTCAGAATCCTGAAGACCATTCTTTTCTTTTTCGGTTAAAAAATGATATACTTCATGCATGTCTGTTCCTTTAACGGATATCTTAGACATCATCGGAAAGCTAACTCCATAATTCTCCTTGCAAAAAGTGGCAATTTGCTGATCTGACCCAGGTTCTTGTCCTCCAAAATTATTCGCTGGAAAACCGACAATTACAAAATTCTTATCCTTATACGTGTCATACAATTTCTGAAGTCCTTCATACTGTGGAGTTAATCCACATTTAGATGCCGTATTCACTACCATGATTTTTTTACCCTTCAACTTTGAAAAATCAAAATCATCACCATAGAGATCAGCCACCTGGAACTGATAAATTTCCTCAGCATCCTGAATTTTATTTTCTGTTTGCGCGATTTGCAAATCTTCAATTTCTTTCTTCTCCTTCTTACAGCCTACCACTACTATTAATAACAGACTTAAAGAAACAATTATATGTTTCATACTACTTCTTATTCTTTTTTTTCTTGAAATACTTTCTAAATTTAAAGTAAGCTAATATACTTAAAATTACCGAAAGGATTAACCAGCCCCAAATTTGATTCGGAACCGCAGCAGTTTCACCGGCTGCATATGAATGCAGACCTGATAGCAAATGATTAACTCCTAAATAGGTCATCAATATGGATGCAAAGGCAAATACCGACATCATATTAAAAGTAAATTTACTTTTTAAACCAGGTATGATTCTCATATGTAATACGAATGAATAAATCATAATACTAATTAAGGCCCAAGTTTCTTTAGGGTCCCAGCCCCAATACCTACCCCAACTTTCATTAGCCCAAATCCCTCCAAGGAAGTTTCCAATGACCAATAATACCAAACCAATCGTCAATGACATTTCATTAATGGTTGTTATTTCGTTGATAGCAAGTTTCATTTTCTTTTTGTTATTCTTATTGGTGAATATGTAAAGAATCAAGGATAACATACCCAGTACCATACCAATGGTAAATGGACCATAACTAGCAACAATAATCGCTACATGAACCATCAACCAGTAAGAATCAAGTACGGGTACAAGGTTTCCAATTGACGGATCCATCCAATTCCAATGTGCTACCATTAAGAGCATTGAGGTAACAAAAGTGGTTGCTGCAAGTGTGAGTGGTGATCTTTTTCCAAAAATGATACCAAACAACATAGTAGCCCAAGATATATAAATCATTGACTCGTAACCATTACTCCATGGTGCATGACCTGATATATACCATCTGATACCGAGACCAATTGTATGGTAGACAAATAGTAATAAGACAATCCCTGTACAGATTTTGACAAGTATCCTAATTAATTTTTTATCGTTAAAGATGTTGATAATCACTACAATAAACATCAGTAAACTCGCCAACATATAATAGACAAACAATGACTTGAAAATATCATATTCATTATAGAAAAGCTCCAAGTCAACCTTCCTTTGCGTTGGAACTACGTCAGAACCATATTTTCTTTGAAATTTATGAATACTTTCTAAGTATTGGTTCGCCTGGCTATAATCTCCCGATTTTGTTCCCGCTATTACTTCACCGGCATATAAGGGAAGAATATTACTCACATACAATGAATCCTTTCCGGTAAAGCCAGAATGTCTTACCTCAACAAATGAAAACCACTTATTATCATTACTGTCTGGAAGCGGAAAAAATTTAAAGATTGAACCTCCAAGAGCCCCAAACAATAAGTTTGCACGACCATCTATATTTAATATACTTTCCTCATATTTAGTTTTGATCTTTTTCTTATGCGCAGCGGCAACCTCCTCTGTAAGTTTATACTCTCCTTTTTCTGAGAAGAGATCAGAGAATCTTGCATATTTCTGATCATGAGGTATTCCTATAAGGTCCCTTACTTTTGTATTTTCTCGTTTAACATAAATAAAAGGCACAAAGTACCAAGCCCTTGGGTTGGTGAGCATGGATACAACAACTTGATTGGCATCCATATCTTCATAGCTATCCTTCTTACTTACTTTTCTTAATAATTCTGAAGCAAAAGTATTGACCGGCTTCATTCTTCCTCCTTCGTCTTGAATAACCAGTTTACCAAATTCTTTTGCATGCCCTTTTTCTGATGTTTGAGCTATAATAATCGAGTCAATAGTTTTGTATTGCTGGTCATGAGAAGCATGCGATGAATGTTCTGATTGCCCGTATGAAACAGCAGTTGAAATCAACAGCACCGTCACAAGTTTACTTTTCTTTTTCTTTAATTTTTTTAAGCTCTTCTTCAAAACCGCAAATCGCGTACCTTTTTCAAACAAGGTTAATATCAATCCCATAAACAACAGAAAGTATCCTACATAGGATGTCCATGTACCCGCTTGGTCATAATTTACAGACAAAAATGTTTGCTCCACTTCTCCTTGATCATTATAACTTGATTGAAAAAACCGATACCCTTTATGATCTAATACATGGTTCATGAATATTTTGAAATCAAAAACCTCATCCCCATCTATTACTGTAATTTCACTAGCATATGATTTTGGGCTCATAGAGCCAGGATAACGTTCTAACTGAAAATCTCTAAGTTTAATAGAAAACGGAACCTGAAATTGCTTGGATCCATAATTCAACCTAAAATTCAATCCATCTTGAGAAAACACTTTAGGCTTGGCTATACTCAGTGCATTCCCAAAAAGCTGGATATTTTGTTTGGTGTTTTTAGTCACGACCTCAACCTCAAGCATATCTCTTGGATGCTCATCTTTATTACCTGAAGTCAACTTCATCCCTCCTTTAACTGGAGGCTCAGGAATTACAAACTGACTATTCCCTATCTGATACAGTGACCTTAAATTAAAGGTCTGAACAGTATCTTTTACAACCTCTCCTTTTATTTGACTAGCCATGATCATAAAACTACCCGCATTAGGCGAAGTAATTCTTAAAGTGTCATTCTGGGTAAATATGTTGATAGCACCTTGTGTAGGGTTTTCAAAAGAGAACAAGGTATTGTGCATGTTAATGGTCTGACCTGCCTTTATAAAGTGGTCATGCCTTCCTCCTCCTCCAGACTCTACAATTTTCAAATACTGCTCCCCATCTTCACTTGCTTTGAATTCCTCATATGCATTCGGAATATAATTCACATAATTAACCTCAACAGCATCACCTTTAAAATCTGTTTTAATTGAAAAATGATTACCACCTCTAATCCAATTTAGGAATTTAGAAGTATTGTAAATAAAATTACTGCTATTTCCAAATGTTGAAGCAAACAAGTAATGTTCATATAAAGGTGCCTTTTGTTCTTTATCATCATCTATATGAATATCTACATAAGCTTTATCAGACAACATCTTATTTGTTGTCTCGCCTTCATATATTGGCATGATCCCTTCATAACTTATATAGCGGGTAATCCCTGCTCCAAGAATGATCAGCACAAACGACAAATGAAACATTAAAACGGAATACTTCTTGCGTCTGAACAGATCATATTTTTTAATATTCCCAATAAAGTTTATCATGAATAATAGCATGATTAATTCAAACCACCATGCGTTATAAACTAAGGCTTTTGCAGTTTGGGTTCCATAGTCATTCTCAATAAAAGTTGAGATAGCCATGGCGGCTGCAAAAAGTAAAAATAAAACGCCGGTAAGACGTGTCGAAAATAAGAAACTAGCAACTTTTTTCATTCAATAGTAATTGATTCATATGAGCTTGCAAACTTACAAAAATTGTATCAATATTTTTTTTAAAAAACACCTCTATCAGGCCACTTTTTTGACAATAATTTATTTGATGAATTCTTGTTCAAAATTTGGTCATACACATAGCCGAATAATGTGACTCAAGTTACACTTAAACCATGATAAATGTCATTTTTTGAATTTAAAATACTGATATACAGTCTTTTATTTTTTTTTAAACATGATATTTATCATGCATTTTAACCCTACATCATTATAATTTTACTTAACATTATTTTAACATGTAAATTTCAAGTATCATGAAAAATTTCAAGCTCATAAGTTTTTTAATCATCATTGCAACTAGTTTGCTCTTTATTCAATGTACTACAGATCCACTTCCAGGTCCAGACGGGCAAGATGGAATAGATGGTGTAGACGGGGCAAGTGGAACCGCCGAATGTGCCGCATGTCATAACGTGGCAACAACTGAAGAAGTTCATTCTTCTTATTTGTTCTCAGGACATTATAATGAAAATATGGATCATGGTGACGGGCCTCTTTCGCAGTATGCGAACCGTGGTTTCCCAGGAGGAATAGCTAGTGCATGTACTGCTTGCCATACCACTGACGGTTATATAGACTGGGTGGAAAGAGGTAATCCACTAGTAGGCAACGCACCTGTATATGCAGGTACTCAAACAATTACTTGTACAACCTGTCATGACAAACATACTACTTTCGATTTTGAAAATGATGGTTTAGACTTTGCTCTTCGAACTTTAGCACCTGTAGAGCTTATAGCGGATGCTTCTTATACAATTAACTATGGAGCAGAAGATGTCTCAAGTCACACCTGTGCGACCTGTCACCAGCCCAGGTCAAAATTTGAAGATTCACTCCTGGAAAATGGAATGGTTGATGTAGGAGGTCGATTTGGACCTCACTATGGAGCGCAATCCACATTACTTGAAGGAATTCAGGGAGCAGAGGTTGCCGGATCAATGTCTTATGATGCACCAACTTCTGCAGCTCACAGATCAGGATCCAGTTGTACTTCTTGCCATATGGGTGAATCCGGGGGAAATAACGTTGGTCAACACACCTGGAACTATACAGAAACAACCTGTGTAACGTGTCACAGCAATGGTATTCCATCGAATGACTTCTTGTTAGCAGACATAGCAACATTAAAAGATCTGTTAGTGGATCAAGGATTGATCACCCCAGAAGGAAACCCAGTGAGTGGAGAACGTACTTTGAATGAGGCTTCTGCTGTATGGAACTACCGCATGATTTATTATGACCACAGTAAAGGTGTTCATAATCCAAATTACGCCAAGGCCCTTGTTAATAATTCAATCGAAGTCTTGTCAGTTAATTAAATGATACTATAAAAGTGCAGGTGTTATCATCTGCACTTTTATTAACATGGTATTTGACAATTTCATTTAAAACTTTACGCATGAAAAATACACTTAAAATATTGATATTGATGGGTATGGGCTTGTTTCTAAACTCCTGTTATTACGATGAATTTCCCGAAGACGTTAGTGAAATACCCGAAGTGGTTTCCTATAGCCAAGATATTATGCCCCTTTGGGAAGGCGAATGTTATAATTGTCATCAGGGCAATGAGCCTCCTGATCTAAGCCCATCAAATTCCTATGAAAGCCTTTTGGACGGTTTCGTAATAGAAGGTGATTCTGGAAATAGTATTCTGTACTTGTCACTTATCCATGCACCTGGTGTTTCAGCCATGCCTACAGAAAACACACTATGGCCGACTTCACAATCTGATTTAGTAAAAGCCTGGATAGACCAAGGTGCCCTAGATAATTAACCTTTAAGAACATAGACATGAAAAATTATATATATATACTAATTGTTCTTCTAACAGTTCCTTTTATCGGGATGGCTCAAGATAGTGATGAAGCCACCCAGGACACCATTGTGAAGCCAACAGAAAAACTTGAAAGAGCAGCATTTGAAAGTTCATATATTATTGATAACCCAACGAATGTATTAAATAGTGTTAACGCTTTGGAAGTGCAAATGGAACACCGCTTTGGAACCATAAAAAACTGGGATGACCTTGGAGGAATCTGGGGAGATGCAAACATTCGATTCGGTGGAACCTATGGTGTACATGAACGACTTACCTTAGGTTTGGGCCTTCAGAAATATAGAAGATATCTTGACTTAAATGCCAAAGTGGCCATATTAAGACAGACTCGTTCTGGAAAAATGCCTTTGAGCTTAACTTACTTTGGAAATTTAGGATATGATGGCAGAAAGCAGACTGCTACCATGCAACCACCTATCAACATTCATCAGGACAGATTATCATATTTCCATCAATTGATAGTAGCTAAAAGATTTAACTCCAAGCTTTCTTTGCAGTTTGCACCTAGTATTTCACATTATAATGCAGTTTACGATGGAATGCAGAATGACAGAATTGCAATCGCCTTTGGTGGTCGATACAAAATCTCACCAAACACCGCTATTATCGCCGATTACAGTCAGCCTTTGACTCAGTTTGATATGGATAAGTCAAACGATGGAAAATTATATTCTAACAATCCTGGGTTGAGTTTAGGATTTGAATTTGGAACATCTGGTCATGCATTTCAACTTTTTGTAAGTAATTATTGGGGTATTTTACCACAAGAAAATTACATGTGGAATAAAAACGATTTCTTCGACGGGGATATTCTAATAGGTTTTAACATTACAAGGTTATATAATTTCTAAGTAGCGAGAATTAGCTTGGTTATTTTTTCATACTGCCAGACAAAACGCTAGTTCAGTCTGGCAGTTACTTTATACTATAAACTATTAAGATCATCATGGGAAATAAAAAAGAAAATAAAAAGGACAATAATCGAAGGAAGTTCCTTCAATTAGGATTATTATCAGGAGTATCGGCGGTAACCGCAAGCTCAATTATTTCAAACCTTTCCGATGGTCCTCAAAAGGAAACAAGCAAAGCTTCCGGCGAAATGACCAAAGTTCTCACACCAGATGGTAAATTAGTTGAAATACCTGTTGAGAGTTTGAATCATTATCCTGAGGCCCATGTGCCGCCAAAAGAAGCCAGAAAAGGAATTCCAAACCGAAAATTTGTAATGGTCATTGATTTGGCTAAATGTAAGAATGCCAGAAAATGCGTTGAAGGCTGTCAAAAAGGTCATAACCTAGATTATCATGAAGAATTCATGAAGGTTCAGTTGATCCAAGACAATGAAGAAGCCTCACCCTATTGGTTTCCAAAACCCTGTTTTCATTGTGAGGAACCACCTTGTGTAACGGTTTGCCCAACAGGTGCTACTTTTAAACGAGAAGACAACATTGTTCTAATTGATAACGAGCGTTGTATAGGATGTAAATTCTGTATTACCAGTTGCCCTTATTCTGCAAGACAATTCAATTGGGGACATAAAGATAAATTCGATAATAAGGATCAAGCCTACTCACCTGAAACACAATTGCCTGCTTCTGAAGGTACAGTAATGAAATGTGATTTCTGCCCAGACCTCTTAAGAGCGGGAGAATTACCATACTGTGCTAAATCATGCCCAATGGGGGTTATCTATTTTGGGGATAAAAATGAGGATATAGTTACTAACGGTGAAGAAACTGTCAGATTTTCTGAATTGATACAAGAAAGAGGCGGGTACCGTCATCTTGAGCATTTGGGCACCAAACCTAATGTGTATTATCTACCAGCTGTGAACAGACAATTCCCACTTGAAAGAGGCTTTAATGTTGATGAAGAGGTTATTGAAAGATATAAAGATGTGCCTTACGTTCAAGACTTAAAGAAAAAAGGAAAAATTTAAACCTATAAATGATTTACAATGGCAGAGGTTATAAAAAAAAGAATCATTGATAAAGAATTTGTCAAGATTCTTGAAAGCACACCCAATTCTTCAAAACTCTGGATAGCGGGGTTGGTATTGATTATTTTGATCGGACTGGTTGCCTTTATAATCCAGGTAATGAAAGGTCATGAGGTTACAGGAATGAGAGATAATGTTGTATGGGGTGTTTATATTATTAACTTTATTTTCTTTGTTGGTATCAGTTATTCCGGGGCATTTATATCAGGTATCCTTCATTTTTTTGATACGCCATGGAAAAATGCGATCTCCCGAATTGTAGAAATAGTTACGGTACTATCACTTATCATTGGCCCAATCTTTATTCTGTTGTGCATCGGTAGATTGGATAGACTGCATTACCTCTTTATTTATCCTAGAATTCAATCTCCTATTACTTGGGACATCATAGCAATTATTACGGATCTTATTGGTTGCTTTATATATTTGTATTTGACCTTTATTCCTGATTTTGCAATTCTTAGAGATGATGATCAACTTAATGTAGCTCCTTGGAGAAAAAAAGTTTATCGATTCTTGGCCATAAATTATCAAAATACAGATGAACAAAGGGCAATCTTAAAAAAAATTACGCGTACCATGTCTGCAATGATCATTGCTATGGCGATAGTAGCTTATACAGTTTTAGCATGGATTTTTAGCCTGACCTTACAACCGGGTTGGAATAGTTCCATTTTCGCTCCTTACTTTATTATTGCAGGTTTGTATTCAGGCGTTGGTGTAATCATTATTTGCATGTTTACAGTTAGAAAGTTCTTTAAATTAGAAAGATATATTCGCAAGGTTCACTTCGTAGGTGCCGGCGTCATTCTTCTAGTACTTGCCTTATTATATGGATACTTTACTTTTAGTGAATACTTTCCACGATGGTTTAGCCATAAGAAAAATGATATGCAATTACTTGACACCTTGTTTAGTAATTATTTTTGGGAATTTATTTTTGCTAATTATATAGGGGTGCTGATCCCTGTGATTCTCCTCTTCTTTAAACGATTTCGAACCATCAATTTTATAACCTTCGCCGCTGTAATCGCAGTTCTAGGTTTATGGTTAAATCGATATCTCATCGTTATTCCAACCTTAGAAACCCCCTATCTTCCTATCCAAGACACCAGACCAGAATTTATACATTATTCGGCAACCTGGATTGAATGGGCCTTAAGCGCAGCCGGTCTCGCTGCATTTTGTCTAATGTTTACTCTTTTAGTGCGATTTGTTCCAATCATTCCGATTTCTGAACTGACTGAAAGTTCAAAAAAAGGGAAGCGGAAGAGCAATAAAAAAATTAAATCTAAATCAAAAGATATAACAGATGAAAACTGACATTAAACTTATAACCCGAATATTCATCGTTCTGGGAATGATGTTTAGCTATTCAGCTAATGTCTTTGGCCAAGAATTTGAGTTGTCTAATTATAAAATAAGATATAGGTTTAGCACACTAAAAGACGCAGATAACAATAGGCATTTGGAAGTTAGTTTTTTAGCAGCCAATAAAAAAGATCGAAAAGACCGAATCCCGGTAAGCGATGCTTTGATTAAATTTTATAGTTCAGGTAATGACACCTTATTACTAATCGGTGAAATTAAAACAGATAATAAAGGAATTGCCAAAATTATTGTTCCGTCAACCATGAATTTAGAAATGGACGAAGATGGGTATTATAATTTCACAGCCCAATTTGATGCTACTGAATCTTTAAAGAAACAAAAGAAAACATTACAGGTAAAAGATCTTATTCTTACTATGAATCTATCAGATGTAGATAGTTTAAAGATGGTTTCTATTGATGCTCAAACCCTTGACAGCATTGGAGGTCAAATCCCTGTTGAAGAGCTGGACTTGGTATTTTCAGTTGGAGGTATGTTGTCAAGACTTCCAATTGAAGAAGCATCATTAGAAGATGGAACTTATGAATTTGAAATTACTAAAGATATTCAAGGTGATATCAATGGAGATTTTCAATTGTTTGCCTTTGTTGACGATCATGATGATTTTGGCACTGTATTACAAATGGTTGAAAGCAATTGGGGTGTTTTTGATGACATTCGTGAACCCGAAAAAAATAAATTATGGACTGAGGCTGCGCCAATTTGGATGTATATAGTTCTTACCATATTATTAGTTGGAGCATGGGCCAATTATGTTTATGCAATTATCAAGCTCTGGAAAATAAAAAAAATCGCTCCTCAGGTTTGATAAATTCCTAATTTTAAGTATATTGAATTAATTTTATTAAAACTATTTATCAACAATTACAAGCGTATGAAAACACTAAAATTTTTAATGATATTGGGGCTATTCTCAGTTGTCTTACTTTCTTTCACTGCATTTGACCAAGAAGATTGGGTAGTACCTGAAAAATATCAAAAAATGAAAAATCCCACGGATCCGAATGAAGATAAAGATATTGGGAAACAACTTTATAGCAAACACTGTCAGTCTTGCCATGGTAAACAAGGTTTTGGAGATGGTAAAAAAGCGGACGAAGTAGAAGGCGAATTAGGAGATTTTTCTACATCAGAATTTCAGTCTCAGACTGATGGGGCTTTATTCTATAAAAGTTACTTTGGAAGAGATGATATGCCAAATTATGAAAAGAAAATTCCAGATGAGGAAGACATGTGGCTCGTTGTTAATTATATGAGAACTTTAGCCGAATAAATTAAAGTAATATTTTAGAATAAATACCATCACGCCTGAGGCGTGATGGTATTTTTTTTGACAATAACTTTTTTTTCATAACCTAACCTCCTCTTCTTCAGCCCGTTCATTTATTTTATGAAAAAATTAACATGGTTGCATGTGCAACTAAATTATTTTTCTTTGTATTTTTGGCAAAACTTTAAGATTTGACTCACACTACTAAAGAAACGATAACCCTGCTTCCTTGGATTGGTAAAACCGCCAAATTCATGGACTATTATATAGCTGACTATATGAAAGTTCAGGGTATTGACATTTCTAAACAGCAGTTTATAGTGTTAAAACACTTACAGGAGCAAGATGGCAGAAAACAAAATGACCTGGCATTTATAACGAATAGATCTAAAACAGCACTTACCAGACTCATACATACTATGGAAAAGAAGGACCTTGTGCGCCGCTCTATTTCAGAAACTGATAAGAGAATCAATCATGTGTTTCTTACTGCCTTTGGTAAAAAAACATGGGATGATGCACATCCATTTTTTTTAAAGATAGTAGACGAACTTCAAGAAGGTATATCAGAGGAAGATCTGCTGACCGTTCAAAATGCATTGAAAATAATACAAGATAATATAAAATTAAAAACAAAAATTAACCAATAATTATAATGAGAAAGTATATCAACATCGTGTTGGGAATATTATTGATTGGCTTGGCCTTCTGGCTGGTTAAAGTCATGGTCCTAAGCAATACAAGACCTGAGAAAGCTCCTGTAAAAATAGTGAAAACCGTATTTATTGAAAAAGTGAAAAACGGTACCGTACCTATTACAATTACAGCAAACGGAAATTTGGTGGCTAAAAATAAAATAGAAATTTTCTCTGAGGTACAGGGAGTCTTGCAACCCAGTTCTAAGGAGTTCAGACCTGGGAACTCATATCGTAAAGGTGAAGTGATTCTCAAACTAAATAGTGAAGAGCACTATGCCAACTTGCAGGCTCAGAAAAGCAATCTTTATAACAGCATTAC
>RCNB010001306.1_pt1 | contig 15721 bp, 14 predicted proteins | sample 2041321 | NCBI WGS metagenome assembly RCNB01 (sample SAMN09708232, study PRJNA481090) | Marine sediment metagenome, whole genome shotgun sequencing project. | reverse complement strand
CTGCATGATGTCGGCCTCTTTGGGTTCAAATGCCAGCATCAGGCCGAGCAGCAACGCCGTGGTCATGTTGATCCACAGAATCTGTACCGGCAGAATCGGCAACGCCACACCGAGTAGCACAGCAAGCAGAATGACCAGGCCCTCACCGCCATTGGTGGGTAGGGTCCAAACGATGAACTTCTTCAGGTTGTCGAAGACCCCGCGGCCTTCTTCAATTGCGGCTTCGATGGAAGCAAAATTGTCGTCGGTGAGCATCATGTCAGCTGCCTCGCGTGCAACTTCGGTGCCGCCAAGCGCCATCGCGACCCCGATGTCCGCGCGACGCAACGCGGGCGCGTCATTGACGCCATCGCCGGTCATGGCCACCACGTGGCCATTCGACTGCAGCGCTTCGACCAAGCGCAATTTGTTGTCCGGCGTCACGCGTGCAAACACCGCGGCACGTTCAGCCGCCTCACTCAGTTCTTGATCGGACATGGTGGCCAGCGCGGCGCCCGTCACAACGGTGTCGGCGTCGGACGCGCGAGAATCGATCATCCCCAGTTGGCGCGCGATCGCGCCAGCGGTGAGCGCGTGATCGCCGGTGATCATCTTGACTCGTATGCCAGCGCGTCGGCAGGTGTCTATCGCCGTTTTGGCTTCCCCGCGCGGCGGGTCAATCATGCCCTGCAAGCCGAGCAGGGTGAAGCCCCCGCTGACCGTGGAGTGTTCCAGTCCATGAACGTCCGCCGCTACCGTTTTCTGTGCAAAGGCCAATACACGCAAGCCGCTGGCAGCCAGTCGGTCCGCCGCGGTCTGCATGGCGTTGGCATCAATTGCCACCGACTCGCCAAGAGCGTTGACGGTGTGTTCGCTACGCAAGAGCAGCGACTCGAGCGAGCCCTTCATGACAATGACACGGTTACCGTCGGGCGTGTCGTGCAGGCTGGCCATGTATTGGTGCGCCGATTCGAATGGCAGCACGTCAAGGCGTGGATAGTCGGCGTTGAGTGCGGTGCGTTCCAGCCCGGCCTTACCGGCCGAGATCACCAGAGCGCCTTCGGTCGGATCACCGTCAACACGCCACAGATCATCGCTGTAGCGAAGCGTCGCATCGTTGCACAAGAGACCGGCACGGAGCGTCCAGCGCAGGCCATTTTCTGATGCTGGCACCACGCCAACAACCTCGATGTTACCGTCCGGTGCGTATCCGCCACCGCTAAGCGCATAGTCGCTGTCGCCAGCATGGATCGACTGCACCGTCATTTGGTTTTGCGTGAGCGTGCCGGTCTTATCGGAACAAACGACGGTGGTGCTGCCCAGCGTTTCGACCGCTGGCAGGTGGCGAATGATCGCACGACGTTTCGCCATGCGGGCAACGCCGATGGCGAGCATAATGGTGACTGCGGCGGGCAAACCCTCCGGGATGCCGCCGACCGCCAGGGCCACCGCAGCCATGAAGGAATCGACGATTGGCTGTCCGCGAACAATCCCTGCCAGCAGCGCGACCGCCGACAAGAGGAGAATTGCGTACAGCAGAACGTGGCTGAATTGTTTGATACGTCGAGTGAGTGGCGTATCGAGCGTCACGGTGTTGGCGATCATCTCGGAGATGCGACCGATCTCGGTCTTGTCGCCGGTCGCTGTCACCACGCCCAGTGCGGTTCCGTAGGTGACCAGTGTCGACGAATACGCCATATTGAGCCGATCGGCGAGCACCGTATCCGGATCAAGCGCCGTTGGCGCCTTTTCCACCGGTATTGATTCGCCGGTCAATGCCGATTCGTCGATTTGCAGATCGCGGGATTGAATCAATCGCAGATCGGCCGGTACCTTGTCGCCGGACTGCAGCGAGACTAAATCTCCGGGAACGAGCGCTTGGGACGCCACCCGCTGTCGATCGCCGCCGCGCACGACCGTGTTTTCGCTGACCAGGGATCGCGACAGTGCATCGATCGCCTTCAGCGCCTTCGCTTCTTGCACAAACCCGACGACCGCATTCAGGAGTACCACCGCAAAAATGACGCCGGCATCGATCCACTCTTGCAATGCCAAAGTGACAGCCGTTGCAGCGAGCAGGATGTAAATCAACGGTTGATGGAACTGCAACAGAAACCGAAACAACGGCCCGCGGCCTTTGCGTTCACTCAAGGCATTGGGTCCGAAATGCAATTGCCGTCGTTTGACTTCCGATGGCTCAAGTCCGCGTTGCGCGTGCGTATTGAGTAGCAGAATGACCTCGTCATTGCCGACGTGATACCAGTGTTTGCCCAGCAAAGTCTCCATGTAGCGTCTCCCGATGTAACGTCCGAGTTGATCGCGAGCACTGCCACTACACCCGACCGAGAATCACTATGGAATATTTATTGAATCCGTAAAAGCCGAATTATAGGAGCTAATACATCGGAAAAAACGAACTATATTTTGCTTCTCGACACCTCGGTAATCCCGAAACGATCATACGAAATCATCGAGTAGACGGACATGATCAACAGACATAGGCTGATCGAAGACAAATTGTGTGAAAACCCGCTACGACATCAGAATATCGAGCATGCTCAAGGCGAATCCATGCGACACCTTAACTACAGTCATTTACAGTACTTCTGGGCGGTGGCACGTGAAGGCAGCATTGTGAGTGCGGCCGATGTTTTGCATCTGGCACCGCAGACCATCAGCGGACAGCTCAAGCGGCTGGAAGCGGCGGTTGGGGCGCCGTTATTCATCCGCCACGGTCGCGGTTTGATCCTGACCGAATTGGGGCGCCTTGTTTTCCAGTATGCCGACGAAATTTTCAGGGCCGGGGCCGAACTGGCGCATGTCGTTCGCGGCAAACGATCCAGCGGACCGTTGAGTCTTAATATCGGGATTGTAAATTCCTTGCCGAAGCTGATCGCGGAACGAATCATTACGCCCGCATTCGGCACGGACGACCCATTGCGCATTCGTTGTAATGAAGCGCCGCTCGAAGATCTGCTCGGTGACCTTGCCACACATCGACTGGATCTCGTGCTGTCGGACCAGCCGGTCCCACCGGGACTGAGTTTGCGTGCATACAACCATCGATTGGGGGAGAGTGGCTTGTCGTTTTTCGTTCGGCGAGGCAGTGCACGGCGCTACAAGGCGAAGTTCCCGCGCAGTTTGATGAATACGCCGATGTTGCTGCCGGCCCCCAACTCAGCGCTTCGGCGACGCCTCGACGAGTGGTTCGAAGTCGAGGAAATTGTGCCCAATGTCGTTGGAGAGTTTGACGATAGCGCGCTGATGAAAGCATTTGGCGAAGCAGGCAAGGGCGTATTTGCGGGACCGTCGGCGATCGAGAAGGAAATCTGTACGATGTATCATTCCAGCGTCATTGGCCGCACCGAGGGCGTGACCGAACAGTTTTATGCCATATCGCCCGAGCGTCGATTGAAACACCCGGCGGTCGTGCTAATCACCGAGACGGCGCGAGCGGACTTGTTCTTGAATGGCACGCAAGGCTCGTAGGACACACGGATACGGCGATGCGAAATCTTGACGGACTGTTGAACAACAATCGGGCGTGGGCGCAGCGTGTAACGGCGGAAGACCCCCAGTTCTTCCGTCGTTTGGCCGAACAGCAGGCGCCCGACATCTTATGGATAGGCTGTTCGGATAGCAGGGTACCCGCTACGCAAATTGTCGACTTGTTACCGGGGGAGATTTTTGTTCACCGAAACGTTGCGAATTTGATCGTTCACAGCGACTTAAGCTGCCTATCAGCGCTCCAATTCGCGGTCGATGTGCTGGCGGTTCAGCATATCGTCGTGTGCGGGCACTACGGATGTTCTGGCATTGCCGCGGCCATTCGGCGTGAGCGACACGGCCTGATCGATAACTGGCTGCGTCACGTCCAGGACATTTCCAACAGCTATCGCACGCTTTTGAATTCAGCAACCCTGGAATCCGACAAGAGCAGAATGCTGACGGAACTCAATGTAATCACGCAGGTGACACATGTTGCCGCGACGACAATCGTGCAAGATGCCTGGGCAAACGGGCGAAATGTCGTTGTCCATGGCTGGATCTACGATGTCGCCGACGGCCTGTTGCATGACCTCGAGGTCAGCATCGCGCGCGATTCAAATGTAGAAATGGTCGTCAAGCTGGCAATAAACCGGATCAGACTGACCGCCGATGTCGAGGCTACAAGTTGAATGGCCCGAGACTCTCGTTGCCACAACGCCAACAGTAGGGCCTGCAGCACCAGCTGCGGATTCAGGCAGCGGCTCATTGACCAGCCGACGAAGATTCCGGAGTAAAGATCAACGACAACGCACAGATATAGTCATTGACCGCCGACGATAAGGATATATGTGATATCCGTTACCCTGTCCCTCCCGCTTATTCGTCGGATTTGATTTAAGGAGCTGATTGTTCTCGATCACTTCACCGTTCCGACGGCGGCATGGTGAGCCCGGCAACTCCTGGAGGCGTGTGGGACGGACAATGCACCATGTCTCCTCTTCCGATAATGCAACAAGCTATAAAAGCGGCGCCAGCACCCGGCCGACGCCTTCGATTAGTTGTTGGCGTCGGGAAATACGGTGTCGGTTCGCTGCTGTGATCTCTTTGGCCTCGGAACAGACAGAGAGAAAATCCCGCTCCAGTTCAACAGCAACTTCCGGGCCAAAGAAAAAGACATTGGCCTCGAAGTTGAGCCGAAAACTGCGCTGGTCCATATTGGCGGAACCCAAAGTTGAAAAAACACCGTCGATGGTGACTGTCTTCGCGTGCGGCATGGCGTCCTGAAGCTCAAACACCCGCACTCCGGCGACCAGCAGTTCATCCAGGAAAGAACGTCCCGCGTAGAGCGTCAACGGGTGATCGGAACGTCCCGGCAGCAGCAGCCGAACATCCACTCCCCTTAACGCAGCCGTCTGCAAGGCCATAACAATGGGCGGATCCGGAACGAAATACGGCGTTTCGATCCAGACCCGTTCCCGCGCCAGATTGATGCCACCGAACAGCAAGGTGTGAATGGCGCGCCAACGTTCATCTGCCGGGCCGCTGCTAAGTAACTGCGCCCAGATATTCCCGGCAGCAGAAATCTGCGGAAAGTAAGCATCACTGACCAGATCATCACCAGTGGCGTGATACCAGTCCTGACAGAAAACCTCCCGCAGCGATTGTACTATCGGGCCCCGGAGGCGCGCATGCAGGTCTCGCCAGGGCTCACCCAGTCCGGCGTAAACGTCACCGACATTCATGCTACCGGTAAAGCCGGTCTCTCCGTCCACTACCGCGATCTTGCGGTGGTTGCGGTTATTTAACGTCAGTTGACGGCTTAGTGGATCGACAGGAAGAAAGCGTTCGACCCGACCGCCTGCCTCCACCAATTCTTTGAAGAAGCCTTGCCGGGCGCTGGACGAACCAACATCATCCAGCAGCAAGCGCACCTCGACGCCGCGACCGGATGCCCGCGTCAAGGCGTCACGCAAGCGCACGCCTGTCTGATCCGTCGCCCAGAGGTAGTAGACCAGATTTATATGGTGACGCGAACTGTCGAAGGCGGCTTCGAGCGCATCGAATGCGACCGGACCCTGCCGTAACAGAGTCACTTCGTTGCCGGGCTGCGGTCCGGCCTCATCCAGATTCTCAGCGAGCTGTAACAACGATGGCGGGAGATTCGCCGCAGGCGGCTTGGTTGGGAAATGTGCTTTCAGCCTTTGCAACGCAGGAGCGAGCCGCGCCTCAATTCTGCGCCGCTTGCGTCGTCTCAGGTGCAGTCGGGTGGTGCCAAACAACCAGAAGGCCAGTAAACCAAGGAATGGAACCAGCACAATGGCCAGAATCCACGCCAGTGTCGCGCCCGACTCACGACGTTGCAGAATCACGGTCGGAATCAGAACGACGATGATGGTCAGGTCCAGCAACAGCCATCCGACGTTGAACCAACTCATCCTGCCACGCCAAAGTGAAACAGCAGAGTAATGACGGCGACGACAACCAGATTGAGATGCAGACCGGCGCGCATCATATCCCTTCGGGCGATGTGTCCACTGGCGTGTACCAATGCGTTGGGGGGCGTAGCAACAGGTAACATGAAGGCCATGGAAATTGCGCTGGCCACCGGTACCACCAGGCTGTCTGCTTCCAGCCCAAGCTGCAATGCGACACCCATGAGGATAGGTGCAAGCGTGGCAGTCACGGCAGTGTTGGAATTCAACCCGGTGGAGAACACGCCAATGGTTACCAGTATTAACAAAATGAATCGCCCCCAATTTTCCAGACACTTACCAGCCGTTCTGTAAATTTCTTTTCATACTCTACCGGCGACGGCTGGTTATTGAAACTGTGTCGGCGGTTGCTGTTGTAAAACATTTCTATGTAGTCGACCACGTCGGCGCGTGCACCGTCACGAGTTACGCGTCGTCTCGGTGTTGCCGGACACAGAACGCTGAGTTCGACAATCAAGATCCATATGCTTACACGCCGAGATGCCCTGACTTTTATGGGATCTAGTGGCCTGCGACAAACAGATCGACGCGGGCTGCTTTGGTAATTAAAACGACCGCAGGATGCTTCAGTCGTCTCTCTGGTGAGATCGCATAGAACCGCTCTTGAATACTGTCGGTGCGGCCAATTACACTTGATCGATACATCGTGCAAATTTCTTTTTCAATCACGGACGGGCCAACGAAGATACCGGTACCGGCCTGACCAAAAGCCTTAATTAGAGCACTGTCATCAAATTCGCCCATTATCTTTGGCACAACGTCGTTGGATTCAAACCAGGTGTCGAGGCGTCGACGCAATGCCGTGTTTCGTGCCGGAAGCAGCATTGGCGCATCATTGAGGCTTCTTGGAAATTGTGTTTTGTAGGTCCGATTGCTCCCCTTTTTGGCAAAAAATGAGAGACTGCTTTCGCCAAGCCGATGGTTGTACGCCCGTAAGCTCAATCCATTCGGCATCGGTTGATCAGAGAGCACCAGATCGAGACGGTGAGTGGCGAGATCTCCGAGTAATACCTCAATTGAAGCCTCCTGACAGCAAACTCTAATAGGGCTTTCGATATCGAACGCTGGCGCTATGATGCGTTCCGCAATGAGCTTTGGCATCGAATTAACAATACCCACATTGAGGACCATCCTTCCGCCAGACTGGCTTCCGCGAACTACCTGTGCAAGTTCCTCCCCGATAGAGAAGATTTCATCTGCATAGGCAAATACGGTGTGGCCGATTTCCGTCAACTCGAGACGCCGTCCGACACGATTGAACAAATCATGTCCCAGCGATTCCTCAAGGAGTTTTAGCTGTCCGCTGATTGTTTGTGGTGTGACATGCAGTACATTTGTGGCGCTGACGATGCTGCCTTCTCGGGCTACGGCCCAGAAGTATTGAAGGTGACTGTAGTTCAGATGGCGCATGGCGGGCAGGGTCCTTTGAGGTGCGTTGCAGAATCGGTGGATGCGCGAATGGACCCCAGAATGTGCGGCTCCCCTGACGCCGTCAAGATGAATTACGTACTGGCTATATTAGATAATCCAGTTAATCATGCATTCCAATGATTCGATAATCTCGAATGTATTCATCAGTTAAATCGACTTTCCCGTACTAGCTGACCGACTATACCATGCCGGTATACCTAATCGGATAGTGTACGGAGCGCGCCAAATGAACAGCATTAAGAACGTTCTCGCAGTTCAGAGCGAGACCGATACAACGACAATGGCATTGGACCATGCGGTGGTGCTTGCGGAACACCATGCTGCGAGCCTGGTGCTAGTCGACGTGAAAGCGTATTTGGACGCTTATGTAGACGCACTTGCAGATTTGATGCCAAAAGAAGAATTGCGCGCAAAGGTCATCGACCATCGCAAGAAGCAGTTGCAAAGTATCCTGACGCGTCAGTCTGGAAGCGCTGGGCTGACCGCAGATGCAAAGGTCTTTGACGGCGTTCCATTCATTGAAATTATTCGTGAAGTGAACAGCGCTGAGGTCGACCTGGTTGTCAAAGTCGCGGACGGTGGTTCCCATGATGGTGACGTATTGCTGGGAACGACAGATATGCATCTCATTCGGAAGTCACCGGTACCGGTCTGGATAATTAACCAGAATTCGCCGCCACCGCAGAAGATAGTGGCCGCGATCGATGCAGTTGCAACCTGCGCCGAGTCCGAGTTTTTCAATCAGCAGATTTTGACACTCGCAAAAACTCTGTCCGACATTTGGACGGCGGAGCTCCACGTGGTTAGTGTCTGGCACCTGGAAGGCGAGAATACGATGCTGGTCAATCCGTTTCTGAAAATTGACGAAAAACGTGTCGCGGATCTGTTGGATCAAGCGAAAAGCCGCGTATTGCGCCATCAGAACGAACTGGGAAGCTGGTTCCGTCGCATGTACCCGGATACACCGGAGCCAATATACCACTGCGTCAAAGGTCCCGCGGGCCAGGCTATTCCGGAATTCGTCCGCGAACAGAATGCCGGCCTTCTGGTCATGGGATCGGTCTCACGTATCGACATCCCGGGCCTGTTGATTGCAAGCACTGCGGAATCAATACTGGGCGAAATCAACTGCAGTGTTGCAACCATCAAGCCGAAAGGCTTCGTGAGCCCTGTCGTCGGGCCCTAGAGTTACGCAACACGACGGGCGTGTGCCGCCGCCGGTGCTTCTCAATAAACAATGTTGTCACGCCAGACGGTCCTGCCTGAATTCAGCGAAGGCGGGTCAAGTACCCAGACCCGCCTTATAGACTACTGAACAATGTTCCAGGACAGTCACCTGCCTGCTGGATTGACGGACGTTAGTAGCTCGCTATGCCGCCTTCGAACGATTTCGTCAAATCGGGCAATCGCAGCACGTTCAGTCTCGCTGAGCACTTTTTCCACAACGCCAAGAGACGTGGTCAACTCAATAGTGATCTCACTTGCAGCAAGTAGCGCCCGGAAATCATTTGGAACGAGCTCAAACTCCTTCTTCTCCACCAACGGACCAGAGGTGGCCTGCGTCCCCGATTGCGTATTGTGCTGTGGCGCAAGGGCCAAAGTCAATTCATCCAAAAAGAGCTTCAACGGGCGTTCTTGAGAACTCGAAAACCAGCGACGTGGACCATCGTGACGAAGCCACAATACGTATTCGTCAACGGAATCGCTCTCATCGAAGAAAAATGCACTGAATCCGAGTGTCATCTGGTCGCTCGAGGAAAACACACTTCCTTCTACCTGTAGGGATGTCAATGGATCCGAACTGATTTGCGCGCTGTAGAGGGTGACACCGCGCAAAGGGTCCCGTATCTCGGTAAATGCTTGCGCATCAGCACGTTGCTGCACGAACGTTAGTGCAACGATGACCAGCACGATGCCGGGGTTGAAAAATGTTGTTTTCACGAATTTTCTCCTTTTCCTATTGTTGAATATGATCCAATCATTGGTCTTCGAAAGCTGGCCGGCGCTGTTGCCGCACAGACCGCTATCGTTGTCAGGACTTTTCCAGTTCAGCGCCGCGTACATCGTGACCGGCATGACGGAAGCGGCAATTGCTGGCAGGAACAGTCGCTCACGCGAGGCGAGTTGGCGTTCCAGAATTTCTCACTAAATCTCCAGGGCTGATTAGCAGAAAAAGAACGCGATCAAGCCATCACCAACAGGGCTCCGCCAGTCGCTTCCAATCGAAAGAAGCTTTTCAACGCGATCAATGGCATGTCATTAACCTTGCGAGATGCTTGACGTAGTTGACATCAACCGATTGGCGCATCGCTCTGACCACGGCATTGTTTGCGGGGACCGAAGAATCACGTGCAAGCAACGCAATTTATCAGCCGCCGGATATCGACACAGGTGTTTCAAACCCGACCGGTTTGACCGCAAGCACTGAGCAGTTAACCTCGTTCAATATGCTTTCCGCAGTATTGCCAATGACGAAACCCGGCACGCCAACTCGTCCGACCGTTCCAAGGACGAGCTGATCAATTTCTTGCTCACGTGCCACGCGGGGGATAATGTCCGCGGGCTCGCCTTCCACTAAATGGACTGTAGGGTTCGTGTCCGGGAAATCCTTTAGCAATTCGTCAAGTTGTTGCCGGGACGCAGACTCGATTTCAGCTAACAGGCTATCGACGATTGTCGAATGGATCTGGTGACCGCGAAGCATCTGTTCGTTAGCCAGTTTGTACACATGGACAACGTGTAGCGAACCCTCGTTTCGTCGAGCGATGGAGGTCGCAAGCTCCAGGATCAGTCGATCGAGCGATGCCATGTCATCCAGACTGGCCCGCAGATCCACTGCTGCGAGGATTCGCTTGAAACGCTTGTTTGCTGGCGTGATTAGCCACACCGGACACGGGCACTTGCGCAGCAATTTTAGTTCGGTGCTGCCAAAGAGCACATGAAATCTGCTGACCTGTCCATCGGCCGATTTGATGACCAGGTCATGTTTGTTTCGCAGTACCTGTCTGATAACCTCTATGGCCGCTTGGCCAACTTCAACTGACGAAGTGACATCTATTCCATCGTGTTGTTCTTTGACTGTGGCCGCCAATTCTTCCAATTCAACCGAACGCAGCCGAATTAGATCTTCCTGAAGGGCGGTTACTGACTTCTGCATGTCGCCAGTCGGAACGATCATCGAGCCCGATTCTAATACGTCGATCAGAGTCAGGCTCGCTCGGTTCGACTTAGCCAATTGTGCAGCATGCTCAATTGCGTTTTTTTGGCCGTTGCCTCCGTCGGCCAACACCAGAATGTTCTTGAATCGTTGCATAGTCCTTCATCCATTGATTATCGAATTAGCCAAGGTTCAAATGTTCTGCTCTAAGTTTTCCGTGTGATGAGACTGCAAATATTCGCTTGCATGATCATTCGAAGCAAACTGATTAAAGTTGACCTATGCATCGGAATTGTCGAGCTAATGAATCCGCTCGCTGCAACCCTTATTGTCAGGGTCCTGACCGCGAAAACAGATCGTTGCCCTGATGTTTGTCTGGTCGGGAAACCGAAGAGAAACCGTCCTCCCCGGTTTGTGCACGCTTGCTTTAAACTCGACCCTCCGAGGCAGCATGCGCACACAGGTACCTACCAGTGGACAGCCACATCAGGACTCATAGGAAACGTACCTCACCTGTACTGATGTCATACATTGCCCCGACGACTTTGAGCCGGCCTTCAGACTCGAGATCATTGATGATCTGACTCTTCTCGCGAATGTCACGTACCGTGCGGCGCACATTTTCCTCCGAAATATCATCGACGTGCGGCGCCAGGCAAATGTTTTCCTCTGGATGCCTTTGCTGAACTATCTCGACGGCCGGCCGTATCTCAGCAAGCAGGTGTGTAAGGCTACCCAGTTTTATGTTTTCGCACGCTCCACCGACCGCGCCGCACGAAGTATGCCCCATTAGCACGAGCAGCTTTGTACCCACGACGTATTTTGCGAATTCGAAGCTACCAAGCATGTGAATATCTTCTACATTGCCGGCGACACGATCGACAAACAGATCGCCGATACCCTGATCGAAGATGATCTCCGGTGGGACACGAGAATCAAGTCAAGACAGAATCGTTGCGTACGGCGACTGATCGATGCTGGTCTTTTCGATCTGTTTTGCGAAATCCTGGCTAAGCGGCTTGCCGGAAATGAATCGTTCGTTGCCTGCTATCAGTGCCGCCAAGGCGTCGTCGGGAGTGATAAGTTTTTACTCATCAACTTCGTAAGCAGACACGTTGATGCTGGAAAAAATCGCAACTAAGAAGACTGACAATGTGAATCCCATGGCTGATACTCCATTGTTGTCTTCGTTAGATTTGCCGCGATGTTACGGCGGCTCGGGTAATGCGGTCTATTCGAATTACCATGCCCGATAACTCGGTTATTCCGATGTGTGCGTCGATCATTTTTCATAGACTGTGATGCGCAGGCTAGTACCATTCACTTTCGTATCCATTGCACGAGGGACACCTTGCGAATGAAAAGAGCTTTACAAACGTCGGCGCTATTGATCTTGATGAGCCTGTCGAATCTTTCCTTTGCGCAGTTTGACGAGGATCAAACAGGCGCTTGGTATATGTATTTTTTTAGTTCCAGATTCGATGAAAGCCGTTGGGGATTGCAGGGTGACGTACAGTACAGAAATTGGGATCTGGGCGGCGACCTCGAACAGTTGCTCATTCGCGGCGGAATGACCTATACGCCTAACTCTAATGATGCGCTGTTTACACTGGGCTATGCGAATATCACGTCGGGCGAATTTGGCAGTGGGAATGATACGAGCGGCGAGGACCGTACCTATCTTGAGGCGCTGCTGCCGCAAAAGATCGGTTCACGCGTTTATCTTCGTCACCGCTTCAGATTCGAACAACGCTGGGTAGATGACCAGGACTTCCGTACCCGCTTTCGCTACGCGCTATTTATGGATGTGCCCCTGAATCGTGACTCCATTAGTGCTGGTACGTACTACGTTGCCCTGTATAACGAGGTCTTCATCAACGGTGAGCGCGACATTGGTGATGGGCGCACGGTCAACACATTCGATCGCAACCGTTTGTATGGGGCACTCGGCTACAGCATCAGCGATTCCTTGCGTGTGCAGGGTGGTTATATGCACCAGTATAGTGACGACGTTAAGAAGGGCCAGATTCAACTAAGTTTTCATCAATCGTTCTAGGCGCAAACACGTGGTCAAGCGCTCTGGAAGTAAAACAGGCAAGACGAGCTGGCCTGGTATCGCGTAACAGCCTTGTCAATCTATCGGAGTCGGTAGCCGATTTTTGTCAAGCGAGTAAATGGTGCCGGTGTAATCATTCTTAACATTCTGGTCAGATTCTGGCCAGAATGTTAAGAATGTTTACACCGGCACCATTGCATGTCCCAACGCAAAATTCACCGTTTCGATAGTTACTCAGTGACTCGGACCTTCGCCCAGTGAGATGTGGCAGGCCGCGCAAGTCGCCAGGAACTCCGCGTAGATGTCGGCCTTCTCGTTGGGTTCCGTTGCCACCGTAGCATTCCCCGCGAGCTGATGGATGCGACGAGCCATGCCAAGTAATGCGTCATCTCCAGCCTCGGCGCCGAGTGCCTCCGGGTTCAACGGTGCTTCGAACAGCAGGGATCCGCCGCGCCTCCACGACGCGCTTGAAGGCCCGATGAGGCCCTCCCACATCCTGTCGGCGGCCCACTGGTGGCGCTGCATGTGCGTTCTCTCGTTTTCCTTGTCTGAGGGCCGCTTGACGTCCTCAAATTCGACAGTGACGTTATTGGCAACGTGACAGCCGCCGCAAGCGAGACCCAGACGGCTCGTCGCGTTCGCGGCAGATGCCACATCCTGAGCATTGAGCGTGTCGCGCGCGGCCGAGCGCATTGCGTCTACGTGCTCTGCCCAACGGGCGGGCAGGCCGGTTGGTGTCTGGTGCTCGACTAACCAGCGTGCGGGCTCCCGGGTGTCTTCGAGCGAGCCCGCAATGACGGCGCTCTGGATCTTCATGACCGCATCGTAATGTTCGTGCATGTGCTCAAGGACAGTGGCCTCCTGAGCGCTGGCCACGGTTGCGGCGCCGACGGACCACGTTGCATACGCGACGAAAAGACTTAACTTCTTTATTTTATTCATCGTGTAAGTGTCCGACTCGCGCGGACGCTTGGGAATACGCGAATTCACCTATTACACCGGCACCATTGCACAATACCTCAGTCGTCACTATGTTAAACAACTCGCCCGTCCGTCCAATATCCTGTTTTTCGGCGTACAAATACTCGTTCCAAATTCACTTACGGTGTAACCTGAAGCCTTGAAGAAATACCCAAAATTGAGATAGGACGACATGGTTGCTTTAGCCTCGAAACGTCGGCAGAAAGACATGAATTCCGCCACAAGCTACGCGGAGTGGAAGACCGCCGCGATCGCCCATGATAAGCGATCGGGCCTCACACGCTGGAAGTCAGAAGATAAGTCAGATCAATTTGATTTCACCTCAATTCGACGTCGACTCAAGAGACTTCGCAAGCTGCGCGCTCAAAAGGACTATGCGGCGGTGCTATATGCGTTGAATGAGGGCGTGCATGGCAACATCGATGGGATGGGCCGCGCTGAGCTATACGGTAAAGCGAAGTTCGGTACAAAGAAGTTGATTGTGGATTACGTCAACGAGGTTTCCGAAGCGCTGGAACTTCTGGCAAGCCCGGAGGCGGATGGCATACCCAGAGCAGAACGTCTGGACTTCTTTCATCGAGCACAACATTGCTACGGCCGTTCAGCACTCATGATGAGTGGCGCAGGCTCCTTGCTGTTTTTCCATATCGGTGTTGTCAAGGCACTTTGGCAGCAACGCTTGCTACCGGACATCTTATCGGGCAGCAGCGGTGGTGCGATCGTCGGTAGCGTGGCGAGTACTCATTCGGACAAGTATCTGGAAAGGATGTTCGATCCTGAAAATCTTGTGCATGAGATAAAGCGGGACGAAAGCATTTTTCGTCACTTGGACGTACTAAAACCAAGCATTGCAACGGCTGATGAAATTCGCGCCGTTCTTGAACGTTTAATCCCTGAGCTAACGTTTCAAGAGGCCTACCAAGAAACCGGTCGGCATCTGAATGTCTCGATCGCCGCTGCCGAAAGACATCAAACGTCGCGCTTATTAAATGCCATCACGACACCAAATGTTTATGTTCGCGATGCAGTCATGGCATCCGCGGCAGTGCCGGGCTTTTTCCCGCCCGTTGCACTTGCTGCAAAAAATGATCGTGGCGAGCGGCAAGCTTACCTGCCATCTCGCAAGTGGGTGGACGGATCTTTGAGCCATGATCTTCCGGCTAAGCGACTGTCACGCATTTACGGCGTTAATCATTTTGTCGTTAGTCAGGTTAATCCACATATCTTTCCGTTCATCACGGATACCACGCGCGATCAGGGTCTGTTATCAACTATTCAGTCTGCCAGCATACGAACAGCTCGTGAATGGCTCAATGCCTCGGCTTCAATCCTGGCGAAGCCCTTATCCCTCAATTCGACAGCAAGTCGCATTACAAGTGTTGCGCTCGGCATCATCAATCAGGACTACGTCGGCGACATCAATATCCTGCCAGACAAACGCTTCTTTAACCCACTGAAGCTACTGGGTCATCGCTCTACCGAAGAGATCATCGAGTTAATCGATATGGGCGAGAAAGCGACCTGGCCAAAAATCGAGATGATTCGGGTTCAGACGCAAATAAGCCGCACGCTCACCCGCATACTCAAGGATTTTGATCACTCTGCACCACAGAATGTTCCCCGTTCACTTTCGGCTGCTTCTTGAAGGCTTTGGTCGTCGAGGCTTTTTTACGAATTTGCTTCTTCTTTGTGGGCTTTGTTGCTCGCTTTAGTAAATGGTGCCGGTGTAAACATTCTTAACATTCTGGCCAGATTCTGGCCGGAATGTTAAGAATGTTTACACCGGCACCATTGCATTCGTTTTTTTGAACTCAGCCCTCTGGGCTGCACAGTTTGATTTCTCCGAAGCGCAAAAGGACAAATGACCCCTACCTTCAGAGGATAGTTGTTACACGACGAACAATGAATTGATTCGCGTTCGGGTAATTGAATGAATGGGTTTCTGAAGGTCCGTTCGTTCGAGACGATGAAGCATCATCTTCTTCTGAATCATGTCGTGCCGCACCAGCTCCTGCACGAATTCCAAGTCTTTTGGTCTCTGAGCGATGAGTTTTGAGATCGCAAGATCATGAACTTCAAGACAGTAGCCTGTTACGCCATTCGTATTCTCATTGTTTACAGCGACCAAACGGGCTT
>RCNB010001303.1_pt1 | contig 15740 bp, 16 predicted proteins | sample 2041321 | NCBI WGS metagenome assembly RCNB01 (sample SAMN09708232, study PRJNA481090) | Marine sediment metagenome, whole genome shotgun sequencing project. | reverse complement strand
CCGCATAGGGGTCTTACTTAAAAGAAATGTTCAAAAAATTGAATTTGAAACTTTTCACAAACGTAAAGATGGTAGCACTTACCCAGTTGAGGTGCACTTACAACTTTCTAATTTGGGAGAAAGAGAAGTTTTTGTGTCAATAATTTTAGATATAACAGAGCGTAAAAATTATACCACCAAACTCGAAAATACCGTACAACAAAGAACCCAAGAACTTCAAGTGGCACTCAGCAAAGAGAAAGAGCTTAATGATTTGAAAACCAAATTTTTATCTTTGGTATCCCATGAATTCAAAACACCTTTGAGTGGTATTTTAACATCAACATTCCTGCTCAGTAAATACCAATTGCAAAAACAACAGGACAAACGCGATAAACACATAAATATTATAACTGATAAAGTACACTACTTAAACAATATTCTAAACGATTTCTTAACGGTAGAGAAATTAGAAACCGGCAAGATAAATTATAAGTTTAGTAATTTCAAACTAAGTAAAGTGGTTAACGAAGTGGTTTATAATACTAATATGCTTTTAAAGGAAGGGCAACGTATTAAATATCCCGAAAAAATAGATCATTTTTCAATGTTTCAGGACGAAAAAATTATTGAATTGGTTTTATCAAATATTTTGCACAATGCAGTTAAATATTCATCAGAAAACACTGTAGTTGACCTAATTATAAAACAGGATAAGAAGACAACCTTTTTTAAAATTAAGGATGAGGGTATCGGTATTCCCGAAAAGGATATAAAGCATATTTTCGAACGCTATTTTAGAGCAGGAAATGTTGCTAATACGCAAGGTACGGGCATTGGGTTGAATATTGTTAAAAACCATGTTGAGAATTTGGGGGGATCAATATCCTTTACTAGTAAAGAAAAAAAAGGAACAACATTTACGGTCACTTTACCTAATAATGCTAAGAGATGAAGAAAATTTTATTAATAGAAGATGATATTGTTTTAAGGGAAAATACAGCAGAACTATTAGAATTGTCAGGGTATAAAGCAATAACAGCTTCAAATGGCAAAACTGGCGTAAAACTGGCAAAAAAGAACAAGCCAGATATTATTGTATGCGATATTATGATGCCAGAACTTGATGGCTATGGTGCACTCAAAGCACTTTCCAAAAGTAAACTTACCAAATATATCCCTTTTATATTTTTATCGGCTAAAACGGAGAATAAAGATATTCGAAAAGGAATGAACATGGGAGCTGACGATTATATTACGAAGCCCTTTAGTGAAGACGACCTTATTAGTGCCATTGAAAGTCGTTTGGCAAAAGCCTCCATTTTAGAAGAGTTAAGAGGAAATAATAAAATGCACCATGATGAAATAAATGAAAATAAAATAAATACACTTAATGAACTAAAAAATTATATTGATGACAATGGGAGGCTTTTTGCATATGATAAAGATGAGATAATTTATAATGAAGGGGATCATTTCAATTATATTTATCTAATTGGCAAAGGAGCTGTTAAATGTCACAAATTGGACGAGCAGGGCAAAGAAATGGTAACAGCACTATACAAAGAGGACGATTTGTTTGGTTATACATCTTTTATACAAAATATACCTCACCAAGAAACGGCTATAGCTATTAAGGAAGTAGAGTTAGTAGGACTTTCAAACATAGAATTTAATGAGATTTTAGAGAATAATCACAAATTGACATTAGAGCTAATACAACTATTGACGGACGATTTGTCTGCGTTAAAAGAACAGCTCATACAAACAGCTTATAGTTCTGTTAATAAAAAAACAGCTATAACTATTTTGAAATTTGCAGAAAAAATAAATCGTAAACCAGAAGACCCCATAAAAATATCCCGCCAAGATTTGGCAAGTATCGCAGGTATTGCAACAGAAACGTTGATAAGAACATTGACTATGTTTAAAAAAGAAGGAATGATAAAAGCTGAGGGAAGAAATATTATGGTCATTGATATTGAGAGATTAAAAGCGATTAGTTGATAATGTTCTGCACCTTCAGAAATGACTAATATCATTTTATTTTTGATTTTAGGTATATACATTTGTTTTATTAAATATATACCATGAAAAATATTTTATTGCCAACAGATTTTTCTGAAAACTCATGGAATGCCATAAATTATGCAATTAATTTTTGTGAAAATTCTAAATGCAACTTTTATGTACTAAATGTTGACAGGCTAAACAATGCAGTTTTAAATGATGCTATATATATATCAGCAGATGAGGTTATAGAAGATATATACGTTAAGCAATCAAAGCAAAAATTACGTGCTTTGTTGAAGCGGATTGCTGCGCAAATTACACATAATGACAACCATCATTTTTACACGCTTACAGACAACAATTTTTTTATAGAATCTATCCGTAAACATGTTGATGAAAAGAAAATAGATTTAATTGTTATGGGCACTAAAGGTGCATCTGGGTTTCACAAGTTTATTCTAGGTAGTAATACCGGGGATGTTATTACCAAGGTGCAATGTACTACATTGGCAGTGCCAGAAAATACTAAGTTTTGTAAACTAAAAGAAATAGCTTTCCCTACTGATTTTTCCTCATCATATGATATAGAGGTATTAAACCCAATTTCAAAGATTTTAGAAAATCATAAAGCTTCTTTGCGAATCGTTCACATATGTAAAAAAAACTCAAACCTTAATACCGATCAGGAGAAAAACAAAGAATTATTGGAAGACTATTTTAATCATTTTAACATGAGTTTTCATTTTTTAACAAACAAGAAAGTAGAAGACGCTATGCAGTGCTTTGTGGAAAGTAGAAATATAGATATGATATGTATGGTAGCAAAAAACCTAAATTATTTCCAGCAAATTTTGTTTCACTCAAAAGTTGAAGAAATAAATTATCATACAGATGTACCGTTTTTAGTAATGCACGAATAAAATAAATCAACTATGGAAAATTCAATTTTTTTAGCTAAATTTTGGGGATGGTATCTTATTATTTTCTTTTTGATCTTAAGCCTTAACCCAAAAAGAATTAAGCAAATATTTAATGATTTAAATGATGAAAAATTTCTTATTACTACATCATTTATTGCTATTATAGTTGGTTTATTAAACATATTGTATCATAATGTTTGGGAGCCAAACTGGAAACTTATTATAACCTTAATTGGATGGATTTCTCTACTGATTGGTTTGGCATTATTTGTATTCCCAAAGCGCGCCGTTCCAACGCTGGAGTTAATCAATATTAAGTTTGTACAAGTAATTTATACACTACTTTTTCTGCTAGGGATGTTCTTACTGAACATCGCTTATAACATTGTACCGTATTAAATCCAAAACTGATATATATCATTTTGTAATGTAAAATTCTAGGTTATTTTAGTAAAATATCAATACGTTCTTTTAAATATGTATAAAACGATACTAATGAATAGGTTTTGTCATTGTGAAATGATACAACCAAAGCAAAGTATTTAAAGCTATTATCTAGAAGAAAACCTCTATAGGGTCTTTAGTGATAAAGGGGCATTGCAAAAAAACCGATGTTAGATAATGTAATTAAATACTTTGAGTAAACAGAAGTTTTGGCTTCTGTTTCATATTAAGAACAAGGTTTTATTTAATATACATTGATTTTACCTATCATTAAGAATCTAGTGCTATTATGAAGCTGAAAAGTTAATTTGTTTTTAGAAATAGGGACAAGTCAGCGGTTAGAAAAAGGCTATTTAATAGAATTATATTCTGACGGAAACGGGAACACATATGTGTTCCCGTTTTTGTTTATAAGAACTAATAAAATAATTATTTCAATCTTTCCAATCTGATATATATCATTGGTTTCCATTTATATACTATTTATTTTTAAGCATCACATTTAAATGGTATATCATGAGAAAAATATTGATTCCTACCGATTTTTCAGATAATGCCTTCAATGCCGCAAAATATGCACTGGAGCTTTTTAAGTATGATATAAGTGAATTTTATATCATGCATGCCTATCAGGATTATATATATACTGACAAGGCATTGTTAAGTAGGGCAGTGCTGGATGAAGTAACTCAAGCCATTAGTAATAATTCCAAAAAACAATTGGATAACACTTTAAAACAGATTAAAGAGATTTCTCCAAACCCACGTCATACATATAAAATAATATCGTCAAATGCGACACTAGTTGATGAAGCGGATAAAATTGTAGAAGAAAAGGAGATTGATATCATTGTTATGGGTACTAAGGGAAAGCGAAATGACAAAAAATTAACCTTTGGGAGCCAAACCTTGCAAGTTTTAAAATATGTACAATGCCCAGTTTTGGCAATTCCGGAAAATTATAAATATACACAGCCTAGGCGCATACTTTTTCCTACTAATTATATGATTCCCTATAGCAGAAGAGAGTTAAAATTACTTTGCGAAATACTAGCTTCATATAGATCGGTTGTAGATGTATTGTACATAGCCAAAAGTGAGAACCTCTCCTTGCGCCAAGAAGATAATCGAGACTTTATTAAAGAGGAATTGTGCAAAAACGAAATCAATTTTAAAACTATAAAAAGCAAAAAAACAACAAGCACAATCTTCTCTTATATCAAAGAAAAACATGCAGATATGCTAGTAATGGTTAATACAAGGCATTCTTTTTTAGAAAATATATTGTTTCAATCAACAATCGATGAAATAAGTTTAGATCTTGATATTCCTTTTATGGCTTTGCAAAATTTAAAGCGTTGGTAGTGGTTTAACTTTAAAAATTAATACAATGAAAAAAATACTTTTACCTACAGATTTTTCCGATAATTCATGGAATGCCATTAAATATGCACTACAGCTTTTTAAAGATGAAGCATGTAATTTTTTATTGCTTAATACTTATACACCAATAATATATAGTGAAGAATACATTTTGACAAATCCATCACAATTTGATTTAGCAAAAGTCATTAGGGCCGAATCAGTTAAAGGTTTAGAGGAAATTGCTAAAAGGATTAAAAAGGAATTTAACAATCCAAAGCATACAATCTTAGAAATAGCTTCGTTTAATACCCTAACTAGCGAAATTGAAGAACTTCAAGAAGGAAATGAATTAGAATTTATTGTAATGGGAACCAAGGGTGCTACAGGGGCTAAAGAAATCTTGTTTGGATCCAATACGGTCCATGTTTTTAAAAATGCGAAATGCCCTGTTTTGGCAGTACCGGAAAGTTTTTCATTTGAAACTCCTTTTGAGATTTTATTTCCATCAGATTATGAAGTTGATTTTAAAGACAAGCATATACAACCAATAATTGATATAGCATCTGCATACCATTCTAGGGTTAACATTTTAAATGCGTCTTATGGGTATGACCTTTCTGAAGAACAAGAAAAAAATAAACAAAAATTAAATACCTATTTTAAAACCATCACTCACTTGTTTCATAGTGTTAGCAATCAAAATGTACAAGAAGCCATAACCAATTTTCAATTAAAGACACGGATTAATTTGTTGGTGATGATTAATAATAAGCATTCCTTTTTTGAGAACTTGTTTTTTAAATCAACTATAAAACAAATAGGGTTTCATTTAAATATTCCTTTTTTAGTCATCCCATCCAGATGGTGACAAAGGCTGTTTAAAAATCTCATAAGTTGACTAAAATCATTGCCAAGAATGGTTACTGCCACTAAATTTAGAGCATAACTTTTAAGATATACGTGATGCAATATAATATATTACTACCTACCGATTTTTCTGATAATTCTTGGAGTGCAATTGTTTATGCCCTCAAGCTGTATGCGGATAAAGTTTGCATTTTCTATCTGTTGAATTCCACAAAAATGAATGTCTCAACAATGTCTAATCTCTCAAATAAATTATTGGAGATTATGAATGAAAACGCCTATAAAGAGTTATCCAATTTAAAAAAGCAAATAGAAACAACCAACAACAATGCAAATCATAAAATTGAAATGATTTTAAGTTCAGACATTTTAGAGAGGTCCATTGAGGATGCTGTTAGAAAGTATAATATAGATTTGGTGGTTATTGGTAGCAAAGGTGCCTCTGGTGCCAAAGAATTTTTCTTTGGTAGTAATACATTAAAAATTATAAAGAAAATGAGAATTTGTTCAATATTGGTTGTGCCAGAGGAATACAATTTTGTTGAGCCAAAACAAATTGCTTTTCCAACAGATTATAATCGCTTTTATGACGCCAATGAGTTGAGACCCTTAAAACGTTTTGCAGACCTCTATGATTCTAAAATCAGAGTTGTCCATATTAATGTTGAAAAGGAGTTAAATAATGTACAGGAGTCTAACTTATCAATTTTAAAAGAGTATTTAAAAGACTACGAATACAGTTTCCATTGGATGCCAGATTATACTAAAAAGGCAAAAGAAATTAATGTTTTTATTAAAGATTTAGAAATAGATGTACTGGCCATGATTAATTATAGGCATAGTTTTATTGAAAGCATTATTAATGAACCTGTTATTAATAAGATAGGATTTCATCCAGTAGTGCCTTTTTTAATTATTCCTGAATGAGCTGATATATATCATTGCTACTGCTTGTATTAGTAATTAAATTTAATACGGAAACCAAATATATATTGTGATGATTAACAAGATATTATTGCCTACAGATTTTTCTAAAAACGCTTGGCATGCAATACAATATGCTTTGGAGCTATACAAAAACGACAACTGCGAATTTTATCTTTTAAATGCATTTTCTACTCCAAGTAACATCGTAGAAAGCTTACTCTACATGGAGCCAGGAAATGAATTATATGAAAACACAAAAGAAGAATCAGAAAATGGTTTATCCAAAGCTTTGGAGAAGCTTGTGCTTAATGACGACGGTAACCCTAAACATCACTTCAAAACAATTTCGAAGTTCAATGGCCCAATTGAAGCTATAAAAAATGTAGTTGAAGAAAAAGATATTGAAATGATTGTTATGGGAACAAAAGGTGAGACAGGCTCTAGGTCTGCAGTATTTGGAAGCATTGCAATAAACGTTATGGAAAAGGTGCGTAACTGTCCTGTAATTGTTGTTCCAGAACAAGCGGATTATAAAATGCCAAAAGAAATTGTATTTCCTACAAGCTATAAAACACATTTTAAAAGAAAGGAGCTCAATTATCTTACTCAAATTGCTAAAAAATGTAAATCATCTATTAAAGTTTTGCATATTATGAATGAAAATAGGTTGGATAAAAAGCAGATTAATAATAAGAAACTATTGGAGGAATACTTCACAGATTTAGACCATTCTTTTCACTCCTTAAGCCATATGGAAATACCTGCTGCAATTAACTGTTTTGTTGAAAGTAGAGAGAGTGGTATGGTTGCTTTTATAAATAAGAAGCATGCTTTTTTTGGCAGTATACTTACTCAACCTTTGGTAAAAGAGATTGGATATGCTTCAAAAGTCCCAATACTTGTAATGCACGATTTAAGAAACTAAAATAAAAGAAAATGAAACAAACAGGGATATGGTTAGATAAAGATAAAGCACTTATTGTAACATTAGAGAATGGTAAGGAAGAATTTGATATCATTCCGTCAAATATTGAGCATTTTCGTATTCATGGTGGCTCAGGCACACGTTTTAAAGGTGGACCTCAGGATGTTGTCCAAGACAGTAAGTTTTTAGAAAGGGAGAAGCATCAGTTAAGGGCATATTTCAAGAACATTATTTCAGAAATAAATGATACCGATGCTTTGTTGATTTTTGGCCCAGCCGAAACATATGAAAAATTCAATAAGGAAGTCAATGAAAACTATAAACGGCTAAGCACTAAAATCAGAGCTATTAAAAAAGCAGATAGTATGACTGATAATCAGATAAAGTCTAAGGTTAAAGAGTTCTTTAAGTCACACTAATTTGCAGTTTTAATGTAAGCTCATAACTGCCAAAGTTGTTATAGACTTTGGCAGTTTTCACAATTTTCAGTATGGAAGAAGACACTATAGACATTATAAAATCATCAGGTGAAAAGGTGAAGTTTTCATTGAATAAATTGCGCGCTTCATTGAATAGGACAGGAGCGAATAAAAACCTTGTTGAAAGCATTATTATTAAAGTTGTGGACGAGCTATATTCTGGTATTTCCACAAAAGAAATCTATAACAGAGCTTTTGTTTTACTCAAAAAAAAGAAGAGCTATTTCGCATCTAAATATAAACTTAAAAAAGCGATTTATGAATTGGGACCAACAGGCTTTCCTTTTGAACGTTTTATAAGTGCAGTTTTAAAATATTCTGGATATAAAACAGAAGTTAATAAAATTATTAATGGACACTGCGTGACTCATGAGATTGATGTTATGGCACATAAGAATAATAAAACGACCCTAATAGAATGTAAATTTCATGGAGTGCAAGGGCTTAATTGTAATGTGAAAATTCCCTTATATATAAAGTCGCGATATGAAGACGTTAAAACCTACTGGAATTCGAATTCAAAAAACACAACTTTATTAGATCAAGGTTGGGTAGTTACAAATACAAGATTCACCCAAGACGCTATACAATTTGGTAATTGTTGTGGTTTGTATTTGTTAAGTTGGGATTATCCAGAAAGCGATGGATTAAAAGATCGCATTGATAGATTGGGCTTGTACCCCATAACGGTTTCGACACTTCTTTCCAGTAGAGAAAAGCAGTTTTTGTTGAGCCGGGACATAGTGTTATGTAGAGAACTGCTTGGAGATGTCTTTTACTTAGATCATTTAGGGATTTCTGAAACTAGAAAAGTAAAAATACTGAATGAAATAAAACATCTGTGTAACATTTAAAATTATGAAATGATAAATTTTGCAACAATCCATTTTTTAGGAGCAGCTGGAGTTGTAACTGGTTCAAAATTTCTTATTGAAACATCAGAAAAAAATATATTGATAGATTGCGGTATGTTTCAAGGACTCAAAGAATTAAGGAGCCTTAACTGGAACAATCTACCTGTAAATGTTGAAACAATAGATGTTGTATTACTTACTCATGGACATTTAGATCACGTTGGTTATTTACCCCGATTACTACAACAAGGCTTTACTGGTAAAATTATTGGAACAGCTCCTACCTTAGCAATAGCAGAAATCATACTTAAGGATAGTGCAAAAATTCATGAAGAAGAGTCTCAAAAAGCCAATAAGGGAAACTATACTAAACATAACCCAGCATTACCATTTTACACATCTAATGATGTCGAAAAAACCATTCAACTATTTCAAGTAGATATGTTGGATAAATGGGTGGTTTTATCCGAAAACATCTCATATCGGTTCCAATATAATGGCCACATTATTGGGGCGACATTCATTGAATTGGATATTAATGGAAAACGGTTTGTCTTCTCTGGCGATATTGGTAGACGCAATGATTTTTTGTTGGATGATCCAAAGAAACCTGATTGGGCAGATTTTTTATTCATTGAAAGTACTTATGGTAATAAATTACATCCAGATGAGGACATTGAAGTGTTGCTTTTTGCTCTTATTAAAGAAACTATCCGTAAAAAAGGCAATTTGATTATCCCAAGTTTTGCTGTAGAACGTCTACAGACACTTATGTATGTACTGTGGAAATTATATCAGAAAAATAAAATTCCTAATGTTCCAATTTTTATTGATAGTCCTATGGGAAACAATGTTTTAGATGTTTTTAGGCGTTTCCCTAAATGGCACAAACTATCAAATAAAGAATATAACGCCATGTGCAGTCACTTCAATATTATTAAATCTTATAGAGAGACTTGGGAAACCATTGATGATAAACGTTCAAAAGTAATTATTGCTGGTAGCGGGATGGTTACAGGAGGACGGGTGTTAACTTATTTGCAACAGTTGATTGATAATCCTTGTACGACAGTTTTATTGGTTGGATACCAAGCAGAAGGTACTCGTGGAAGACAGTTGCAAGAAGGCTCACATGAAATACGGTTTTTCGGAAAATATTATCCTGTAAAAGCCACCATAAAAAGTATTGAAAGCCTGTCAGCTCATGCCGATCAAGAAGATCTTCTGGATTGGATGAGTTGTCTTAAAAACATTCCTGAAGAGGTGTATTTAGTGCATGGTGAACCTACAACCTTAAATGCTTTTCGGGTAAAAATTGAAAACCAATATAAATGGCATGTTACTATACCCAAACTTCAGGATATTAAAAAATTAATGATTTAATTAAAAAAAATTGACCACATGAATGCACACGTTAAATACAAAAGCTTTGTTGCCAATAAGACGATTGAAGAACTGCAATATCAATTGCTTCAATACAATGAGAATCTTCATAATTTAGGAAAAGAAATAGGTTTTCTAAGGCATATGATGAATGCAGATATTTTTAAATCAGAAACAATGAATTTATTTGAAAACTTAGAATTATTCAAGGACGATTTAAAAACAGTTAATAATATTCGTATTTCATTGATTGAGGAGACTGTTAACCAAATGAAACAAATAAGAGGTAAAATTGAATGTGAAGATTTAGTATGTGATGCTTTTTTTACGGAAGAATATGAGCTATTGGAGTCTAAAATTCACACTTTTTTGATTAAAGCGGTAAATTTAAAATTGAAGATAATAGAATATTTGCAAGGTGTAATTAAAACTTAATTTCATAGTTTGTATTCATTAAGGTATCTTTTTGAACTGATATATATCATTTTGAAAAGATGCTTTCATTATTACATTAGTGTTGAAAATAAATATTTAATTGAAAAATAATATTATGACAACACTTATGAAACGTAGAAAACGTAACCGGTTATCGTCTCCATTGCGTCACTTTAATACTCAATTAATGACTCCTTGGTATAATGAACCATCATCAATTTGGAATAGAAGTATTTTTCCATCAAGTTTCAACGATATGAGAGATATGTTTGAATTTGACGATGCTTTTAATGACGATTTTTTTGAGGAAGATAGTTTGATGCCGTCAATGAATGTTAAGGAACATCAAGACGATTTCGAAATTGAAATTGCTGCTCCTGGTTTTACAAAAAAAGACTTTGAAGTTTCAATAGATGATAATGTACTTCATATATCTGGTGAGAAAAGTAAGAAAGATGAAGAAAAAGATGAAGACTACACTTGCAAAGAATTTAGTTATAAATCTTTTAAAAAATCTTCAACTTTACCAGAAGCTGTAGATTTAAATCAAAAAGTAAAAGCCACATACAAAAATGGTATTTTACAATTAAGCCTTTTAAAGAAAGATGGAGTAAAGAAATTAGCAACTAAAAAAGTTATTAAAATTGAGTAGCAATCTTGAAGCAGAAAGTATCGATTTTTAATAAAGTACTTTCTGCTTTTTTTCTTTAATTAATTAATCACCTCAATATCTATAAAAATGAATAAAAATAGTTTAAACCGTTACTCAATAGGAGTTTTAACGGGTGTGATTATTGCGATAATCATGGGGATAATATATAATGAGATGGGATTAGGCATTGCAACTGGATTACCACTGGGAATAAGCATCGGCTTTTTATTAACCATAAGAGAAGACGCATAACTAATTAAGTTGAAATAGTACTGATTTAACATTTTAAAATATATACAAAATGAAAACAATACAAAAAAAAGTCAAATACGTAGAATGGTTAAGTGCAGAAATTATGCATGAATCCTCAGTAAACTGCCTATCGGAACTAAATTTCATCAAAGAAGAGCAAAACTTTTTTGATGACCTAGTAAAGTCTTATACGCTTCAACTTGTAGATTCAAAACACTTTGATGAGAGCAAAGAGATAGTTGATAAATTAAATGATTTTCAAAATAAAACAACGACGACCATTGAATCGATTAAGGATCATGAAAAAAATCTTAGAATAATGGTTGATGGTGTAGATCAGTTAAAGGAAGAAGAAATGTATAAGAATGAGCATAGGGCTCTAATCATCGCTGTTAGTGAATTTTTAAGTAGTTATAGAGCATTTAAAATGAAACTTTTTGATTTAATAAAACGTATTATGAAAGAGGGAAAGCAAAAGCGTTTACTTAATTGATTAGGTTGTTCCACAGTATAAAAATGATTCATTTTTAAAATGCTTTTTTGAGGTAAGCCTAGTTATAATTTTAAGTGATACTTATTTTATATTTTCATGAGAGATTGTGTACAAGATAAAAATTAAATTATTATACTAAGTTTTTATATGGTTCGAGTCCTGTCCAGACCACAAGATTAATTATTGTAAAAATTTGGATAACAAAAAATCTCCAACCTAAAAAGGTTGAAGTTTCTACTCGTACAGAACATTGACCTATTATCGAACCAATTAATAGATTTATTTGAAAGATTGAAGTGAGTTTAATGCGAAAAATAGGTTAGCGCACTGTCTTGCGGTATAGGCAAGACCCTAATTATTAAATTATTGCATCAGGTGGAACACTTTTTATACGACGTCGTAGGCGGGAAGCGCAATGTGTGTGGAAAGGTTTTATATTCTAAAGTTTTATAAAATATTAAGTGGGATAATAAAATGAAATAGTATTTATAAATATTATATCTTTGTTTTAATGAAACTAATCACTGCCATAACATTGTCTTTTATATTTATGATTCAGGCAGTTATGCCTAATATAGACATGGGTTGTGATTTTCAAAAAGTTGCTGCAATTTATTCGCATTATCAAGAGCACAAAGCGTTTGATGGAGATTCGTTTTTAGATTTTGTTATTGAAGATTATATAAATGGCGATGGAAGTGCAGAAGAGCATCATGAAAATTCTAATCATCATGAAGCACCATATCAGAATTCTCATCAGTGTAGTCATATTGCCTATTTTATAATTTGTCAATCGCAACATTTTATAGAAGATTTTAATTGTAGTGAAAACTCTCGTTTCGACAATTATAACGCCTTCTTTTCTTCAACGTATTTAGATACTTTATTCCAGCCACCTCAAGCTTAAAATATTCATTCCTAATTATTAAGGAATAGTTTCAATTATAGTCTCAAAACCACAAAAGACTAAATTATTTTTCAAACATTTTAAAATCATTTTATATGCTTAATAAAATTATCAGGTACTCTATAACACATAAACTGGTTATAGGGTTACTCACATTGGCGTTAATTATCACAGGAATTTATTCGCTAAAACAACTTCCTGTAGATGCAGTGCCAGATATTACCAACAATCAAGTGCAGGTCATTACTCCCTCACCAACGCTTGCTGCCCAAGAAGTTGAACGTTTAATTACATTTCCTATTGAACTCACAATGGCAACCATACCACAGATAGAGGAAATCCGTTCATTTTCTCGTTTTGGTTTATCAGTAGTTACCATAGTTTTTGAGGAAGATGTAGATGTTTATTGGGCCCGACAGCAAGTCAACGAACGTCTTGCAGATGCACAATCTCAAATACCAGGAGGCATAGGCAAACCAGGAATTGCACCTTTAACCACTGGTTTAGGTGAAATTTATCAGTATGTCGTTACAACTAAAATTGGGTATGAGGGTAAATACGATGCTGTTCAATTACGAACCATTCAAGATTGGGTTGTGAAAAGACAACTTTTAGGCACAAAAGGAGTTGCAGACGTTAGTAGCTTTGGTGGTTATTTAAAGCAATATGAAATCGCCATTCGTCCTGAACGCTTAAATGCTATGAAAGTTTCAATTTCTGAAATTTTTAATGCTTTAGAATCAAACAACCAAAATACTGGAGGAGCTTATATCGAAAAAAACGATAAAGCCTTATTTATAAGAAGTGAAGGATTAGTAGGTTCCATTAAAGACATTGAAAATATTCTTGTAAAACAAACAGAAGATGGAAATCCTATTTTAATAAGCGATGTAGCAAATGTGCAAACAGGCACTGCTATACGTTATGGGGCAACTACCAGAAATGGTGAAGGTGAAGTGGTTAGTGCTATTGTAATGATGTTAAAGGGTGCTAATTCCGCGCAAGTTATTTCAGATGTAAAAGATAAAATTGAAACTATTAGTAAAACATTACCTGAAGGTGTTGTTATTGAACCTTTTTTGGATAGAACAAAATTGGTTGATAATGCCATTGGTACAGTTACCACAAACCTTGTTGAAGGGGCACTAATTGTTATTTTCATTTTACTTTTACTATTGGGTAATTGGCGAGCAGGATTAATTACAGCTTCAGTAATACCATTAGCGCTATTGTTTGCCTTTAGCATGATGCACCTCTTTGGTGTTTCGGCAAATTTAATGAGCCTTGGAGCTATTGATTTTGGGCTTATTGTAGATGGAGCTGTTATTATTGTTGAAGCCACCTTATTTCATTTAGGTACTTTAAAATTATCGAGGGCAATGACGCAAAAAGAAATGGATGACGAGGTCACGAAATCTTCAAGCAAAATGATGAACTCCGCTGCCTTCGGTCAAATTATCATCCTAATCGTCTACCTTCCTATTTTGGCTTTAGTAGGAACAGAAGGTAAAATGTTTGGACCTATGGCCCAAACAGTAAGTTTTGCAATACTAGGTGCTTTTATTTTATCGTTAACGTATGTTCCCATGATAACTGCTTTAGCTTTGAATAAGAAAGGAGGTCATAAAAAGAATATTTCAGATAAAATATTAAATTCTATCTATAAAATATATGAACCTGTGTTGCGTTGGGCAATGCGTACCCGAGTTATCGTAGTTACAGGTACCATTGCGCTATTTGTTATCGCCTTTATGGTGTTTAGAAGTTTAGGAGGAGAGTTTATCCCAACACTTGAAGAAGGTGATTTTGCAGTTGAAACAAGAGTAATGACAGGTAGCTCATTGAATAATACTATAAAAGCAACTACGAAAGCAGAAAGAATACTACTAGATAATTTTCCAGAAGTTTTGCAAGTTGTTTCTAAAATTGGTTCAGGTGAAATCCCAACAGACCCAATGCCAGTAGAAGCTGCCGATTTAATGATTATTTTAAAAGATAAATCTGAATGGGTCTCAGCTTCCAACAGAGAAGAGCTTGCAAATAAAATGGCTGAAGCATTAGAGGTCATTCCAGGTGTAACTTTTGGTTTTCAACAACCTATCCAAATGCGTTTTAATGAACTAATGACAGGTGTACGTCAAGACGTTGCTGTAAAAATTTATGGTGAAGATTTAGAGCAATTGTCAAAGTATGCCAGTCAAATTGGTAAAATAGCGGGTACTGTTCAAGGTGCAGTAGATATTTATATAGAAGAAGTCACAGGAGTGCCACAAATTGTGATTGATTATAACAGAGCGCAATTGGCGAAATATGGGTTGGATATAAAATCTGTAAATAGTACTATTCAAGCAGCGTTTGCAGGTGCATCTGCAGGATTGGTGTATGAAGGAGAAAAGCAATTTGATTTGGTTGTCCGTTTGGAAGGTGACCATAGAACAAGTCTTGCCGATGTTCAAAATCTATATATAAATGGAGCTCGTGGTCAACAAATACCGTTACAGCAAGTGGCAAAGGTTTCTATAATTGATGGTCCTTATCAAATACAACGTGATAATACTCAAAGGCGAATTATTACAGCTTTTAATGTGCGTAATCGTGATGTAGAAAGTGTTGTTGAAGAAATCAGTAAAAAAATTGAAACTCAAGTCAATTTAGCACCTGGCTATAGCATTAATTATGGCGGTCAATTTGAAAATTTGGTACAAGCAAGACAGCGTTTGTCTATTGTTGTGCCAATGGCGTTGTTACTCATTTTTATATTACTGTATTTCGCTTTTGGTTCTATTAAGCAAGGTGTTTTAATATTCACAGCCATACCATTGTCTGCAATTGGTGGTGTTTTTGC
>RCNB010001302.1_pt1 | contig 15753 bp, 12 predicted proteins | sample 2041321 | NCBI WGS metagenome assembly RCNB01 (sample SAMN09708232, study PRJNA481090) | Marine sediment metagenome, whole genome shotgun sequencing project. | reverse complement strand
CGCTAACATGTGAGCAGCTGTCTATCTCAGTTGCCGGACGCACACTGGTTAATAATTTAACCCTGCGGCTTCCCGGGGGTTCGCTCACCTGCGTTTTGGGCCTGAATGGCAGCGGCAAGACACTGTCGTTGCACACTCTAGCCGGACTGCGCCCGATACAAACCGGAACTATCAGTCTTTTTGACATCGATATAAGCACCCTGTCGCGCAGAGAAATCGCCGTGCGCTTGGGGCTATTGCTGCAGGTTCATGAAGATGCCTTCCCCACAACCGTATTAGACTCAGTAATGATGGGGCAGTACGCGCAGCTCAAGTTCTGGGAACAAGAAAGCCCCGCACTCCGGCAACAAGCATCTGAGGTCATTCACGAAATGGGTCTTAGGGGTTACGAGACCCGACTGATCAATTCGCTTTCCGGCGGCGAGCGACGCAGGGTCGCTCTGGCAACTATGCGTTTGCAAGACCCGGATATCTGGCTACTTGATGAACCCACCAACCATCTTGACCCACAGCACCAGATGGCAATCATGGAAACACTGAGCAAACTCGCCGGTGATGGAAAAACTATTCTCGCCAGCATCCACGACCCACTACTTGCCGCCCGTTATGCGAATCATGCTCTGCTTCTTAGTGGCAATGGCGACTGGGAGTTTGGCGTAGCATCAGACCTATTGACCCCGGAACGATTGCAAGAGCTGTACGGTGTTAGCTATGAGAATCTTCAGGGCAAACGATTTCAGTCATTAGTACCCGCCTGAGAAAAACAATCAAGATAGGTTTTATCTTTGCGCCGAACGACGGTCTCGTTTAATGTGACAACTCACTAATCACATCGGAATAGAAAAATTGGGCAACCGATTAAGCAAAATATACACGCGCACCGGCGACGATGGATCGACCGGGTTGGGTAATGGTGACCGCGTCCGTAAAGATGATTTACGGGTTGAGGCATTTGGCACTATCGATGAGCTAAATAGTGCCATTGGGGTCGTTATAAGCCAAGACGTTCCTGACGATATCGGTGCTGTACTAACCAGCATTCAACACGATCTTTTTAATCTCGGAGGCGAACTATGCATTCCGGGACACACGATGATCTCCGCAGAAACAACTGGCGAATTAGAAGGCCACATCGACACCTTCAACGCCGACCTTCCACCATTGAAGGAATTCATACTTCCCGGTGGTGGCAAAGCTGCATCAACCTGTCACTTAGCCAGAGCAATATGCCGACGCGCTGAAAGACGGGTGTTAACACTCGCAACCGAAGAAAGCGTCAATCAGGACTCAATCAATTTCCTGAATCGTTTATCTGATCTGTTGTTTGTGATCGCACGATGCCTATCAAGGCACGAGAATGGCTCCGAAGTGCTCTGGTCGCGCGACTAGATCGCCGCAACAAATAACGCTTGCAGTTAATCGCGAATATTGCGGATTCGGCTCAGCTCACTGCAGATTTGGCGAGCGCCATCTGCAAGACGCATGCTGGAACGACTAATCTCATCCCTGCCAACATCTATAAACGCATCAGCTCGCACTGCTGCAACACCGTCAAACCTGGCCCATTGGTCACGCCACTCAATGTCATCCGGTCCGGCTACAGGGGCAACAATTACTTCGGGATTGGCTGCCAATATCGATTCCAAAGAGACCGAACCGGCAATAATCGGGATATCTGCGAACACGTTCCGACCGCCGCAGCGGCCCAGAATCTGACTGATAACGTGGTCACCATTCACCGTAAACCATGGCGCTGCCGAAATCTGGAAAAACACACTGATATCAGGTTCGGCACCATAGCTATTCCAAACCTCATCAAGCTGCCTGAGATATTCCACAGCAGCCGCATCTGCAATATCGGAAGTGCCTGCATACTCGCCGATGATGCGAAGATGATCGGCAACGTCTTCAATGCTTTTCGGCTCAAGCACCAACAGCGTGTAACCTAGTTCAACCAAACGCGCCTGCATCTCTTTAGGATTGCCCGACTCCCAAACCAGAATCAAATCGGGGTCCAGTGCTCTGAGTTGTTCAAAATCAATGCGGAAAGCATCGCCAATGCGGGGAAGCTCTAAAGCTGCGGGTGGATAATCGCTGTATTCAACGACGGCAACAAGTTGATCGCCGGCTCCGGCCTGAAATGCAAGCTCAGTCAGATTCGGTGCCAATGACACAATACGCATTGAGCCAGTGTCCTCAACTAGCACTTCAACGGATTCGTTTGGCGCACAACCAAGTAATGCCGAGCACAGCAACATCAAAAGGCTCGCCACCCGGCAACCGTGAAGGATCAAAATACCCAATCAGTTAGCGTAAGTATTGCGAGTGCAGGACACCAAATAAGCCACAAGGTACGACGTACAAGATCTACCGCAGAACAGGCGCGCTCGGCAGCTGCTCCTGCAAATAAGGGATCGTCTGCTGCGGTATCAGCTAATTCTGGATCAGAATTCTCAGGCTCTATCTGATCGACAATTGAGGCTTCGCCCACAGCGCCCCGACCAACCCAACTCAAGATATCCGTGCTTAAGTGATTTACCAGATGAGCAGACTGAGCGTAATAGGCTTTCACTCCGCCAATCGCACCATCAAAGCTTCCTGCAAGTATGTAACCAAGAATCAGTAACCGGGAAGGAATCCAGGCCAGCAGTCCGTGCACATAGAAAATTGTTAGCGACGCTCCATCGATCGGCTCTGCGGTAACGCGCTGGGTAGTCTCATGACTAAGGCGCGGCAACTCACAGCTTGCCCGATGACGCATCAAATCGACAGTACGAAATAGCCAAGCACCAATCGGGCCTAAAACCACAAACCAAAACACGACAGAGAAAATTCGATTGTTTGCCTGTACATATATTGCTTCATCAACCTTCGATAGACCACCATCACTGTCGCTATCACAATCTTCAACGAGATCTCTGGCCAAATCCTTTGCTTTGGCCATATCACCCTTGTTAATTGCTTCGCAAAAATCATTACCCTCATCCAGCAAATCATGCGGGCCTAAGCAAAACAGCAATACAATTACAGCAAATGCAAAATACGGTATATCGGCGAGTGTGCCTTCCAAAAGGTACGCGGCAAGGGATACCGGGAAAATAGCCACACATACGACGGCAATAATACCTGCGGCGGCAACCCACCTGCTGGTTCTGGCGAGCTTTCCAAACGCCCAATCAAAGAACGGATCCAGCCAGCGGAATTCACGCAGGTGAAAGAGGTGCGTCAGCAGTCGCTCCACACCCAAGCCCAACAATAAAGCGAGAAAATTCATTAGATCAAATTACGTCGCACGTAAAACACCTGTTAATCCAACAACGATGCGAGAGCATCCCATTTAAAAGCGCTGCCGGGGTCCGTCTTCCGACCAGGAGCAATATCAGAATGCCCCACCAGCGGCGCCAGTGCCAGCGTTGGCACACTGTTTCTGAGCATCGTGATTAATTCCGCAAGCTTACGATACTGAATCGGTTCATAGGGCACATCATCTGCGCCCTCTAACTCAATGCCCACGGCAAAATCATTACACCGCGCACGCCCCTGGTAGTTGGATGCACCTGCATGCCAGGCACGACTAAATATATCGACGTATTGAACAAGCTCGCCATCCCTGCGCAGCAAAAAATGCGAAGAAACTTCCAGCCCATCTATTTCGGCATAGTAAGGATGCTCGGCCGGATTGAGGCAATTAGTAAATAGTTGATCAATCCCATCGCCACCAAACTCACACGGGGGCAACGAAATATTGTGAATCACAATCAAATCGGGAGAACAATCGGTCGGCCTCTCATCAAAATTTGGCGATGAAACCTGACGCGCCTGTGCCACCAGCCCTGTGCCGACAATCAACTCCAAACCTTCTATTGTTGTAGATGAACCGACCAAAAGAATACGCCCCAGGTAAAACTAATCTGACATACAAACCAAGGTTTATACTGTATCACCACGAGGCTTTGCTGTACCACGCCTGCTAGAATCAACAATCAACCCATCAGGCCCAAATCACAATGAGCGCTCCCCGCATATTCTCTCCGACTCCGCTAAGCGCACAAGCAGATGTGACTGTTAGCGGGAGCCCTGCAAGACACATCAGCAAGGCACTGCGAATGCAGCCAGGAGATACAGTAATTCTGTTTGATGGACGTGGACTCGAATACCCGTCAACCATCACTTCGGTAGCTAAATCAGCTATTGAACTGCACACAAGTGATGCGCACGATCCAGGCACCGAATCCGCATTGGAAATCGAGCTCTGGCAGGGTGTCAGCAAGGGTTCGCGTATGGACACTGTCATTCAGAAAGCAACCGAAATGGGTGTCAGCAGAATACGCCCTATCTACTCTCAATATGGTGTAGTCAAACTAGACAACGAACGTGCAAACAAACGTGTTGAGCACTGGCAGGAAATTGCGATTAGCGCATGCGAACAAAGTGGCAGAGTCAAAATACCGGAGATTCTTCCCGTAGAAAAACTGGAGCACGCACTAAAGAACATTAGTTCCGATGACTGCGCACTCATGCTAACGCCCGATGCCGAGTCATCACTCAAGCAATGGGTCAATCAAACGGGAAAGATTATTTTGCTGATCGGCCCGGAAGGCGGCTTCAGCCAAGCAGAACAGCAACTCGCCAAAGAACATCACGTACAAACTACAGCAATGGGAAGGCGTGTAATGCGCACCGAAACAGCTCCCATAGCGGCATTAAGCATACTGCAGTTTATGAGTGGAGACCTGAGCTAGGTTCTTTACTGCAGCCGGGTACGCTCCGGTTCGGGCACGCGATCTCTCTCCAGCAGTGCCTGTTCAACCCTCATCAGATCCGGTATGAATGCAGTTTCGTTAATCATGCGAATCCGACATAGGATTGGTTTTGATGCATCCGGCTGATACGCGAGATCTTGTAATAACACCTCGCGATTTACCCGGACAATCTGTGGAAAACCTTCAGCAAGCAACCCGTAGTTAACAAAGTCACCCGTCGGATTGAGCGCGTACACCACGATAATGCGGCTGCGGCTGCCAGGCTCGGATGACTGTGAGCCACAGAGTCTTTCAAATGAGATCAACGGTATGCTTTTGCCATGCCATATCACATTGCCCAGCAGCCAGTCAGGACCACCCTCAACCACATCAGGCTCAGCATAACGGATGACCTCTGCCACACTTGCGCGCGGCAGGATTAGACGTTCCTCGTGCAGGGGAACTAACAAGCTGTAGATTTCATCATTCGACTGCATGTTCTATCCTTTGATCACAGCCCCGGAGGCGCCTTATCTGCCAACAAGACACGCACCGAGTCAAGCATCTCCTGCTCCTGATAGGGCTTACCAAGATAATCGTTCACGCCAAGCTCAATCGCTCTCGCCCGATGCTTTTCACCGCTTCTTGAGGTAATCATGATGACCGGAATTTTGGCCGTCTCAGGGTTGTTGCGGAGGTTTTTGGCAAACTCATAGCCATCCATGCGCGGCATCTCGATATCGAGCAATACGATATCAGGGATTTCGTCTTCTAACTTCTCCAGCGCGTCAACACCATCATTGGCTGTCACTACCCGCAAGCCGCTGCGCTCAAGCAGCCGCTGGCTCACTCGGCGCATAGTGATCGAGTCATCCACCACCATAGCGAGTGGTATACGATGCGCCGCACCATCCGAAATCAATTGTGCCGACTCTGCGGTCATCGGCATCGAACGCACGAGCACCGCAACGTCAAGAATAATTACGATGCGCCCATCACCGAGAATCGTCGCTCCCGATACACCACGCACTGTCGCAAGCTGCTGACCAACCGGCTTAACCACAATCTCACGACTGTCGACCGTTTTATCGGTGATCAATGCCACAGCTTCTTCGTTGGTTTTAACGAGAATCAATGAGATCGACTCGGTGTCTTGCGGCATACCAATATCCGTCAGGCCGAGGTATTGGCCCAGATGACGGAAGGTATAAACTACGCCACCGTATTCAATTATCGGTATTGGTTTTTCGAGATACTCGTCGAACTCTTCACGCGAAACACGGATCACACCTTCAATAGAAGGCATAGGCAGCGCATAAGTTTCGTCAGCCAATCGCACAATTAGTGCCTGTGCCACAGCTAGCGTATATGGAAGGCGAATCGTAAAGGTACAGCCCTGCCCCGGCTGAGAATTAATACCGAGACTACCGCCAAGCTTAGCAACTTCGTTAACTACGACGTCCATACCCACGCCACGACCAGCACTCTGAGTAAGCTGTTTAGCCGTCGTAACACCCGCTTTTAGAATCAGGCGCATTGCCGCCTCATCACTGATCACCTGGGTTTCGCTAAGGTCAGCCTGCTGACTCGCCTGTGTACGAATTTCATCGACATTAAGGCCGGCACCATCGTCCGAAACCTCAATCAAAACTTCGGAACCATCGCGACGGACCCGGATTTTAATATGCCCCGTCTCATCCTTATTAAGGCGACGACGCTCATCAGGCGTTTCGATTCCGTGAACAACCGCATTTCGCAACATATGCTCAAACGGTGGCAACATTTTCTCGAGCACCTGACGATCAAGCTCGCCAGAACCACCCTCTACAACGAAATCAACATTCTTATGTTCTTCCAGAGCAGTTTGTCTAACCAATCGCGATAACCGCGGCACGTGCTGTTGGAAAGGCACCATACGGGTGCGCATAAGATTGTCCTGCAGCTCCGCAACTGTTCGTGCCTCCTGAACCAGAAGTGATTCAGTTTCACGCGACAGGTTCTGCAGCAAGTCTTTAATACTACTTACGTCATTCGAAGACTCTGCAAGTGCTCGTGACAACTGTTGTATTGCAGAGAACCGATCCATTTCCAATGGATCGAACTCTTCGTTGTCCGCAGACTCAGTCTTATACCGATTAAGAATCTGCGCTTCTGTCTCGATATCCATCGCGCGCAACTGTTCACGCAATCGGGTCACCGTTCCGCCAAGTTCTTCGAGGTTGAACTGAATAGAACCTAACTGCTGGTTAAGACGCGAATGGAAGATACTGATCTCGCCAGCACTGTTCAGCATTTCTTCAAGAGCTACAGAATCCACGCGAATAGAATCGCGCGCTGCAGCCTGACCTGCTGCTGGCTCAGTTACTACTGGCGCCTCAGGTGTTACCGGAGGCTCAGGTACAACAGGTTGTGACTCTGTTGCTGCAACTTCCTCTACCTCATCCTGCTTAACGGCTTCTGCCTCAGGCAGTAGGTCAGTGAGTAACGGTGGAGCCGAAATTCCCAGAGCGCTCACGATATCTGTGTCGTCCGGCACTGCAGGTGCGCCGAGGTCGCGAGCAAGCTCGCCCAGCTTATCGTTGATAGGCAACGATGGCTTTTCTGCCATTGCTTCATCATCGATCAGCTGCGATACATCAGGATCATCCTGAACTATCGTTTCTTCTGCTAGGTCAGGTTCAAGCTTAGGAGCGGGTGCCGGAGGAATAAACGCGTCCTTCGGAATGGGCATGTCGACTGTAAGGTCTTCGCCATAGCCAACCGCTTCGGTTGTTACGGAAGCGCTGCCATCAATCAGCGCCTGCAATTGGCCGGCAAATTCAGCGCCGGGCTCAACAACCCGACCCAACTCCACTTCACCACGCATACGATGCAACTCATCGAAACTACGCTGCAAAAAACGCACCGCATCTGCAGTCATAGAACGACGACCATCGGCGCACATACTAATAAATTCTTCGATTTCATGACTGAAGTCGCCCATTGGTGCAACGCCTGCCATACGAGCGCCACCTTTGAGCGTATGCAAATCACGCTGCAACTCAGCCAAGGGGGCCGTGTCATTTGCATCATTACTCAGGCTGATCAGACTACCTTCAGCAGCATCTAGAATTTCTGCAGCCTCTTCCGCAAAAATTGCTGCGATTTCAGGATCAAAGGCCGCAACCGGTACTTCAACCTCATCGACAACTTCTTCATCGACATCATCAGACTCATCAGCCGGCAACTGATACTGAACAGTGCCGGTTGGCAAAGCACCCTTGATAAGACGGATACGCTCCACCAGCGCATCGGTATCGACAGGTTGTGCATCACTGGTATCGATTCCACCGATGATCTGTTCCAGAGCATCCGCACTATCTGCAATCACGTCGATTGCATCAGATGCTAATAAGGCCTTGTGTTCATCAGCATGATGAACGAACTGATTCAGTCCTTCCGCAAGACTAATTGCCGGAGTGGCTTCCGCCATCGTCAGGCTTCCCTGCAGCGTATGAGCCGCACGGTAAATGCCCTTGTTGAGCTCAAATGGAGGCGCGCTACTGCGACAGTCGGCAACATAGGAACGGAGGGTTTCAATATGCGTTGCGCTTTCCTTGCGAAGAATATCCAGCAGTACAGGATCTATCGAAGAGCCTGCCTGCTCAGCAGCTTCGGTTTCATCAAATGCTGGTAATAAATCCTCGGGAGAAAGCATATCGCCTGATGCCTCAGCCTCAGGAAGATTCTCCGCCAACGGCACGGGCAAGTACGAAAGACCGTGATCTGCATAGCCATGAGCATTCGCAATCAGGATGCCAATATTATTCGATGGCAATAACCCTACTTCAAGCTGCTCAACCAACTCCGGTGTAGTGGCAACTGCCTGACGCAGCAACTCCATAACTTCAGGCGTTGCTTCAAGGGTATTATTAATAATTCGGTTAAGCAGGTTCTCGATCGACCAGGCATAGGCGCCAATCAGTTCAGCGCCTACCATTCTGCCACTGCCCTTCAGGGTGTGGTACGAACGTCGCACCGTTGCCAAAGGTTCTTCCGCAGAATTATCGGCATGCCACAGGGGAAACTCCCGTTGTATGGTTTCGACACACTCTTTAGCTTCTTCCAGGAAGATTTCGAGTAACTCAGGATCAGCAGCTCCATCGCCGGTGCGCAAAACTTCTAACGCCATCGTTTCGGCGGCAGCCTCCGACGCAGCAGCCTCCGTCAATAAAGGCATTTCGCTCGTTGCCTGTCCCGCCATATCGGATGACATAGATGGAATTTTTACCGTGGCATTATCATAACCGGCAGCAGCAAAGTCGCCCGGTGACTCGAGCACCTCAGTGCGATCTGCCTGTGCTTCAATAATAGATGTGTTGTCAGCCTGTGGCGGTACCTGCAGCACCTCGGTCTTGTCACTATCGCCTGGAATAAACCCGGCGGTATCAATCCGCATGGTCTCATCGTATTCCGTTTCAATCGGCGGCTCTGCTGCAGTTACAGCCGCCTCATCCATCGCTTCAAGACAACGCTCGGCATTATCGAGCATGTACAACGGATCCTTGCGACCGTTCTGGATAGTCTCCATGTAGTACTCAAGACTAACAATGGCGTCGGCAAGACGATTCAGGTTTTCGAGAGGCAAATGTGAGCTACCTTCCCGCACAAAACCCAGTATGTGATCCCCCGCTCTATCAAATGCATTCAGCGCGCGCTCTTTACCCAACATTGCAAGACCGGCGTTAATTCCACTGAGCAGAGCTTCAAGCTCATGCAGGTCAGCGCGGTCTTCTGTCTGACCCATAACGCCACTTATGGCATCTTTAATTCGGGCGATATTGACCACGCATTCACGCATAACTGCTTGAACAACGTTTCCGTAGTCTGAATCAAGCTCTACCTCAAATTCGGCCTCTTCAGCATGAATAGGCGGCTCTACAAGCGCTATTAATTCAGCATCAAGAGCATCTTCAACACTCAGTAATGAAGCCGCCAGATCAACCAAACGGGCGTCATCGGGAATGCTGCCTGCTTGCACGATATCCCGCAGCTCATCGCTATGTGCCGCTACTGACTCGCGCAACCCTGCAAGCCCCAACACGCCAAGGGTGTCGCTAATCTTCCGCAACATATCAACCTGCGGCTCAAGATCAGACACGTTGTCCATGCCCGTTCGTGCAAATATATCGAGCGCATCTTTTGCATTTGTCAGATCGGCACGAATTGCATCGGCAACCGTGCGCATTAGATTCGCGCTTGGTGCCGCCAGCATCTGGCGCAACTGTTCTACCTGCTCATCACCGGGAATCAGATCGGTGAGATTAAAGGTTTCACGTATCTTGACAACCCGCTCGCCACTCGTCGTTGCGCGGGCAATGTAGTACAGCAGATTGTTCGTTAGTTCGGTCGGTGGCTCGCTAGCATACGCACGCTCACCTTCTGTGGATAAGCGCTTGATCTCGCGATCGGCCTGCCCCATCAATCGCTTAATTGCGACACCGGTGTCTAAGCCACCATCTTGCAAGGCTTCGATGACACCACCAATGATCCACCACAACTGATGGACATCAGAAATGCTAGCCGCCTCTTCTAGGCGGACTGCAACATGCTGCATACTAATAAGATCTTTGTCACCCGAACCGCCTTTGATCCACCCCAGCAAGCCCAGTTGAAAACGCGTGCGCAGCGATTTTGCAATCGCGGCAATGTCTTCGCCATTGGGTTGCGGCTTTATAAGAGCAGCAACTTCCTCGCGGGTAACGCCAGTATCAAGCAGCAACAAAGTGCTTTCAGACAATAACGGTCTGTTGCGTGCAGCACGCAAATCATTTAACAGCGGCAATAACACTAATGGGATATCGCGACCGCCAACCATTATGGTCTCGATATACGCAGGCAGCTGCACGATAGCCCGGGTGAGTGCCTCTATGCCATGGTCGGTAGGTGCCGACTTGTCGCTGGATGCAAGCAACCGGCACGTCTCTTCCATTTCTTCCGCGAGCAAACAAGCACCATGCGCTTCAGCCATCTGCAACGCACCCTTGGCACTATGCAAAGCATCGGCACAAGTCGTGAGATCAACTGCCTCACCATCGCTATCAATATAGGTCTCAAGAATCTGCCGTGCCTCTTGCAAGGTCGCGAGCAACTCCTGATTAATCAGTGATAGCGATTCTGAAACTACAGCACTCATAAATTCTTTTCGTTTATCCCGGGTTCGACTCAGGCAGACTGCTTGTCTGCGAAGTCATCGACATCACTCGCGGAACCATCAGACGAGTCCTTCGTTTCTGAGGCGGATGCATCTTCAGCCTCAGAGGCAAGTGTTTCGTCTTTCATCTCTTCAAAATTAGCGCGTTCCAAAACCGACGTTTCTGAGAATGACTCAGGCAAGCTAAAGCCAGCAACCGACTTGCGCAATTGAGATGCAAGCTCAGACAGCTTCTTAATTGAGCCAGTAGTAGACGCAGCATTTTCGCCGGTAGATGCACCAATTTCAGTCAGTTCATCCATGTTGGTTTTTACACCCTGCGCCGCGACAGCCTGCTCACGCGCCGAGTTTGAAATATTCTGCACCAGCATCGCAATCTGATTCGAAACCTGTTCAATTTCCTCGAGCGCTGCGCCCGCATTTTCTGCCAGTAACGCTCCACCCACTACATCAGTGGTACTGCGCTCCATCGAAACAACAGCTTCGTTGGTATCAGACTGAATAGTGCGAACCAAAACCTCGATTTGCTTAGTCGCGTTAGTCGAGCGCTCCGCAAGTCGCTGCACTTCATCGGCAACTACAGCAAAACCACGACCCGCTTCACCCGCCATTGATGCCTGAATCGAGGCGTTCAACGCGAGGATATTTGTCTGCTCTGCAATGTCATTAATAAGCTCAACAATATTGCCGATTTCCTGTGAGCTTTCGCCCAGGCGCTTAATACGCTTCGATGTTTCCTGAATGGTTTCTCGAATGGTATTCATGCCCTCGATGGTGCGTCGTACCGCATCGCCGCCCTTATGAGCCACATCCACAGAATGTCGGGCAACATCAGCGGAACGTTCCGCATCACCGGAGACTTCGTCAATAGAAACATTCATTGCGCCGATAGCTTCGGAGGCCAGTTTGATTTGACGCATCTGACTCGACTGCCCTTCATCAAGACGCTGCGCACTTACTTCCGACTGTTTCGTTGCGCTATCCACCATGATGGTACTTTCTTTAATGGTTATAACGAGTTCGCGCAGAGCTTCAATAGCGTAGTTAATCGAATCGGCAATCGCACCGGTAATATCTTCGGTAACCGTCAACTGTGACGTCAGATCGCCATCAGCAAGGTTGCCAAGCTCATCCAACATTTGCAGAATCGCTTCCTGATCACGACCAGCCTGCATAGTAAGTGCGGCAGCAGCTTTACGCTGTCCGGCAGCACGTACATATAGCAAAATCATCAACAGCAACAATACTGCAGCAACAGCCAGAACAGCCAAAGGCTGCAAAATCTGCTTAGATGTATCCTCACCGCGCTCAGCACGCACCGCACTCGCAGATACCGCACCGCCCAAAGCAACTACGCTTGCATCAATCTGCTTACGTGCAGCAAAAGCAGCCCCAACCTGATCTGACAGATTAATAATTTCATCAAGGGCAATGCTTAGCTGATTGCTCATTCCGGATAATTCATTGACAGAAGCTTTAGCACCAACATCTGTTATCTGCTGAATAGCCAATTTCGGGTCACCGATAAGCAGCCCCGTTACGATCTGTGTCAACTCCATCTCAGCATCAGTTGCGCGCTGAATCAGTTCTGCAGAGTTAGCAGAGCCGGCAGCGATTTTAGCCATGTCACTAACCAGTAACTGCGCCAGAATACGCAATCGACCTAAGTTCGCCACAGCAGCGGGTTGACGCTGCAACGACAACTGCCCCTCGAGCTTATAGACGGTATCAACAAAAACCGGTAACAACTGCGCCGCAGTTGTACCTTTACTCTGCATAGTCTGCAGATCGCGCTGAGCCGCAAGAATTTTGGGCAGCGCTATACGGATGTCAGCCAACTCTTTATCCGGCGACTTACTAACCGAACGCTGCAACACCGACAAATTGCGGAATGCCTCATCACTACCTTCGAAGGCACCATCAACCTCGATGCTAACTGACTGCACCAAAGCAAAGTTACTGACCGCGCTGTTTGCAGTGGCCGGCTTCTGGTCCGATTGCAGTATCCATATCCAACCGCCAGCCGCTGCAATTAGCAGCAACACCAGAATAGCGAGCGCAGGTACAAACTTCCCCTCACTGGTTTTTTCAGCCATCCATACTCTCCAACAAATCTTGCTCTCAGGCAGTAATCAACTTATTCAGCAGGGCTACTGTTCACCGGCGTGCTGAAAATCCTGAGTTGCAAGCAAAGTAGACATGCTAAACACAGGCCAAAAATCATTATTCCGGGCAAACGCCCCATCGATATATCGCTCGCAACGCATTGCCATAAGCGGTGTATCAGAAGAAAACTCACTATTTAAAAATCTCCGAAAGCCGGAGACCTCATCGACCAAAATACCTACTGGAAACTCGCGGCTGTTAAGCACCAACACTCGTGCCCCCCGAGATGTTTTAGTGCTGCCAGCACCCAGGTACTGACGCAAATCAACAATCGGCAACAACTGCCCGCGCAAGTTCGCAAGGCCACTGACCCAGGCTTTCGCACCCGGAACCCGGGACATAGAATCCGGGACCATCATGATTTCCCGAATATCGTCACGAGCCACAAGCATGTTCTCATTGCCCAACTTGAAACCGACACCAACCCACTCTGAGCCGTCACCACCCTGATCGGTAGAACCCTGCACCAACTCGAGACAGCGTTGCTCGATGGCTTGCAGCAGGTCAAAAGGCTTATCGGCCAGCGAACGTAGATCTATATCTGAAAGTTCGCTCATGCCTTCAATCGGGCCGCCACGGCAGCCACCAGCACAGCGGGTTTTACAGGCTTTACGAGATACTCGACAGCACCCTGGCGCATCGCCCAAATTTTATCTGTTTCCTGATTTTTCGTGCTGATAATAATGACCGGTATCGCCTCTGTAGCGGGGTCCTTATGCAGCTTCCGCGTTGCCTGAAAGCCATTCATACCAGGCATTACGACATCCATAATGATAAGGTCGGGCAACTTTTCTAAGGCCATAACAAGGGCTTCTTCACCATCATTTGCCGTAATCGTGTCGTAGCCACCTTGCTCGAGAGCCTGACTATAAACATGCTGCTCAACCGGTGAGTCATCAACTATTAATACTAATGCCATGATTCACCTCAACCTGCTGATACCTGAGCCGAGATAGCTCCGAGCAACTCATCACGGGTAAATGGCTTTGTCAGGTACTGTTCAGAACCGACAATCCGACCTCGTGCACGATCAAACAAACCGTCTTTACTCGACAACATAATGACCGGTGTATCTTTAAAATTACGATTGTGCTTGATGAGAGAGCATGTCTGATAACCATCAAGACGCGGCATCATAATATCGACAAAGATCAGATCCGGATCGTGATCAGCTATTTTAGAAAGCGCATCAAAACCATCTACAGCGGTAAACACGCTGCAACCTTCTTTCGACAACAACGTCTCCGCCGTACGGCGAATTGTTTTGCTGTCATCAATAACAAGAATTTTCAGACCGTTTAGGTCAGGTGCCCCATCGCTGCTCACTGAATTCTCCCCCAGATTGAGCGTACAAAACTATTCAATTCTAGTTTTAACATAATGATAACAGCGCCGCCATGAACTCTTGCAACCGTCTTCGCGCAAGACAGTCTTGGTATTTCTTGCAGATAGCGCTTCCCAAAGCACTACAGCAAAAAATGGAGTTCAAATTTCGCAAATGAATTCTGCCGATAACCCATCGGGAGAACCCTCCAACAACATCACAGATAATACTCGGCAAACTCGGATATTTCACCAGAAACACCATTCGTTATGGCATGATTTCGATATTCAAGCTTACTCACGATGGAGACCCAAATGAGTGACATTCATCTCGGTATTGTGATGGACCCGATCGATGCCATCACTCCTGCCAAAGACAGCTCTCTTGCAATGCTGCTGGCAGCTCAGGAAAAGGGCTGGAAAATCAGCTACTTTGAGATGGGCGATCTGCGTATCGACAACGGTCAGGCGCGGGGTCGCGCGCGTCCGCTTCAAGTAAAAGATGATGATAATCAATGGTTTGAGTTTGGCGACGTTACAGACATGCCATTGGGTGATCTAGATGTAATCTTGATGCGGAAAGATCCTCCCTTCGACATGGAGTACATCTACTGCACCTATATTCTTGAAAGGGCGGAGGCTGAAGGCGCGCTCATCGTCAATCGCCCACAAAGCCTCCGTGACATGAACGAGAAGGCTTTCACAGCATGGTTTCCACAATGCTGCCCGGACACACTAATTACGCGATCCATGTCGGATATGCGCAAATTTGTCGGGAAACACGGCAGAGCCGTCGTTAAACCTCTTCACGGCATGGGCGGGCAATCCATCTTCGTCGTAAACCAAGGCGACCTGAATGCCAATGTTATTTTCGAGACGCTCACCAAATACGAAACCCGCTATGCCATCTGCCAGGGTTACGTGCCTGAAATTGTCGATGGCGATAAGCGCATCATATTGATCGGCGGCGAACCCGCCGCAAAAGTTGTCGCCCGTGTGCCTTCGGCAGACGACAATCGCGGCAATCTTGTGGCTGGCGCAAAACCCGATATTCGCCCCCTAACCGACAGAGACAGATGGATTTGTGAGCAGGTGGGGCCGGTATTGCGGGAGCGTGGCATTATCTTTGCGGGGATAGATGTGATCGGTGACTATCTCACAGAGGTGAATGTCACCAGCCCGACCGGTATCCGCGAACTTAAGAACTATGGCGATATTGATCTGGCAGATACGCTAATAACCTACCTTGATGAACTCATTGGTCAACGCCGGGCCCGGGGCTAAAGATCATCGCACCCGAATTTGAATATAAGTTGCTGATTATAAAAG
>RCNB010001301.1_pt1 | contig 15770 bp, 11 predicted proteins | sample 2041321 | NCBI WGS metagenome assembly RCNB01 (sample SAMN09708232, study PRJNA481090) | Marine sediment metagenome, whole genome shotgun sequencing project. | reverse complement strand
CCGGATTTTTTGCATGGGTCATCCCAATCAATAAGGAAGGAACAGAGGCAAGAATAGGGTTATGCATCGACGACACATCAAAAAATACATTAAAACAATGCCTTAACAACCTGTTAAAACAAAAAATCTTACAAAACATAACAATTACAGCACATATCGCAGGAACAATACCACTTGGGGCACTGAAAAAAACAGTAGAACAAAACGTGATGCTTGTAGGAGATGCAGCAGCACAAGTAAAACCAACCTCTGGAGGCGGCGTTTACCCTGGTTTGCTGTGTGCAAAACACTGTTCTTCAGTGGCAGTAGATGCGTTAGAAAATAGCGATTGTAGCAGCCAATTTCTTAGAAAATACCAAAAACTCTGGACAAACGAAATAGGGAGAGAACTCTCTCTTGGAATGAAATTTCGAAAAATAATAAAAAATCTTGACGACAAAAAAATAGATAAATATCTTGAAAAACTAAACAACGAAAAAAGCATTGGTATCATTTCTAAATATGGAGATATCGATTATCCATCAAAGCTAGCATTTCCTCTTCTTAAAAAAAACCCGTCGATTGTAAAAATACTACCAATTGCATTTAAAAAAATAAAGAAACAATAAACTATTATTTTGAGGATGACGGTGGAGGAACATAGAAATCCTCACCTTCATAACCTGAGGCGTCTACCTCTTCTTGTATAACAAGCTTTCTCCCTCTTCTTTTCTTCCTAAACATGTATACAATAATAAGCAAGATCACAACAAGAACAAAGCTGATAATGCAAGGTAAAAACTGCCCGAGCATATAAAGAGAAGATGCAACAAGCACGCAGGTGACGGTATCTGTTTCCCCCTCTTCATCTGATGCAAAAAAAACCTCAATGTATTCTCTTCCATCGGTTGTTTTCATTTTTAGTATTGATTTATTTAATGTGTCTGTAGCGGTTACTGAGATTCCTTTCGGAAATACTATACGATATGTTACGCTCTGATTTTTTATACTTTCAAAAATAAACGTCTGATTAGAAATATGTGTGCCTGGGGGCCAAAAAGAAAGACCAAAACTAACAGGGTAAAGATTATTTGCATAATTTGAGGTAATAACAGGGACAACATCATCCATGTGAGAAATATCTTTGTCCCAACCTAACGAATCAGAAAACACGTCTTTATCAACAACGCCTTTCATTTTCAAACCATTTAACACGCGGGACATCCTCGTTTCAAAAAGAGCTTTTTTATTTGATAAGAAATCGTCAACTTCCCCCTCACTAAACACCGATTCTTCAATACAGATCCGAAAAGCATCAGAGTTCAAATATGGCAGAGTAATCTTATCAGATAAATTGAACTCCATTGGAAACGCTGTCACAAACAGATGAATGTCTTCTTTAGAACGAGTGGTTGCAGTAAATTCGGTTTTTCCCGTGAAGAAACTTGGTATATTCAAATCCAATTTGCTCATATCAATTTCGATAAATGTTTCGATGCTTTCTTCTGAATATTTTGGTAGAGGCTGCAGAGCAGAGCTAAAAATACCAGACAAAGGAATGCTTTCATTCCAGCGATAAATATTATCCCCCTCTAAATATACGTCAGTTGGAAGATGCAACAGTACCTCGTATGATCGTCCTATGTCCTCAAGATGGCTACCGAAATTAACATCCTTTTCGGAGATGTTTGCAACAGCACCGGAAGCGACAAGACCAAAAAACGCCCGAGACGACACATCACAAAACAGTAACTTTATAGGAGATACAGATGTTAACTCTGCTTTTATCACAGGGGCATCATCCATATTTGTTATATTATAAGGTGTTGTACAATTTGTAGACGTTTCAGCGTCCCAGGTAAACAACATCGATAATGATTGATTAAATGAAGAATGTTCAATAGTTGAAATTGTAATTAACTCCACAGGTTTAATGGTTTTCTCATAAAAATCGTCCCATGAAAGAAGACCATTTTCAATAAACAACCGTATCCCATCGGAAGGAACAAAAGTAAGATCCGTGATAAAATCTGGTAATAGGTTGTACTTCTGTATGTTGATGTTTCTTAGCGAAAAAACGGTTGTTAAACTTACATTATCTACATTGCTTGAATCGAGGTTAAAAGTAAGAAAAATGTTTTCAGCGTCTGATGCTGTTGTAGTTGGGTCTTTATAACGAGTTGAAAGCTTAGCTGATGTCTCTGCATTTGCACCATTCCATTTTAACGTCCAAGTTATCTCTTTTGTGTTCAGAGAAACCTCGCCATCACTATCGGCAGAGTTAAAACTAATAAAATCAGGTAAAACACAAATAAATGTATTATTCCAACCGGGTTCTGTCACAAAATTAAAATTATATTCTACCACTGCACCCATATCCAAAACACCGTTGACTAATGATTTAGAGTTAACGGAGTCATTTAACCCAAAATAAGAAGACGCCAAATCAACAGCAAATTCATCATAAAATAGATTATTTTGGTAATCAGGAATTTGATTTATAGCAGTAACAATGGCACCGTCAAAAGAATCTTCTATTTGGTTTTTTAACACATTACGCAAACTCAATTTTATTGCACCTAAAATTTCTAGATTTGTAGTTGCGGTATGTTCAATTTCTGCATTAGTGTATGTGGTGTCAAAGACATTAATCCTTTGTACATCTAAAACTGTATTTATTTTCAAATTTGTACCAGTAACAAACTCGACAGTAATCGTTGCATCAACTAAACTATCTGGTGGCTCTTCTGCAGCAATTACGCTAATAAAAAACATTGAAAACACAAGGCACAGGCTCACAAATATGCCTATACCTCTCCGTAATACAGTAATTAAATGCACTGCTCCGACATCCTTCCAAAAAAAATAAGCAAAAACTCTTATAAAAACTTTCTTACGAAACATCTAAAAATACATTACACAATTTATATATGTTAAAATTATGTTTGTACTTGGAGGCACATCTGCAAGAACAATTGCAGAAGATATTTCTAAAGAGCTGCAGCAGCCTTTAATCGAAGCAACATATAAAAGATTCCCTGATGATGAGTTTTATGTTCGAGTTTTAGATGATGTCAAAGGCGAAGACGTACTTCTTGTCCAGACCACGTATCCTGATAAAAAAATTGTCGAACTCTTACTGATGCAAGATGCAGTCTACGAAGCAGGGGCAAACAAAATAATTGTCGCAATCCCATACTTTGGATACAGTAGACAAGACAAAAAATTTGAAAAAGGGGAACCAATCAGCGCTCGAGCCATTGCAGAACACATCAGTTTACATGCAGACCACATAATAACTGTGGATCCGCATAAGGAACACTTGCTTGATTTTTTCAACGTACCCGCATATAGTTGCAGTGCCGTTTCTGAAATTGCAAAATATCTCAAAGAAAAAAACGTCGATTTTATACTTGCACCAGATAAAGGAGCAAAAAAACGGGCACAACAAGCAGCACGAATCATTGGCTGTGAATATGACTATATGGAAAAAACACGCATCGATGGAACAACCATAAAAATAAAACCAAAAAATCTCGACGCTAAAAACAAAAACGTGGCAATAATCGATGACATCATCTCCACCGGAGGAACAATGGCAAAATCCATTAGAGAACTCAAAAAACAAGGAGCAAAAAAAGTATCAGTAGCATGCACACATGGCTTATTTGTAGGTGGAGCAAAAGAAAAACTAATCTCTGCAGGATGCGATGAGATCATTTCTACTGATACCCTTGAGGATGAATTCAGTAAAGTGAAGGCAGCGCCTTGTATTGCAGAAAAAGTTTTGAAGGTCTCCTCATAAACACAGATGTTTCTTTGGAGATAGTTATTTATAAGACTATAGATTTACGGTTGTGTTTGTCCTTAGGTGAACATAATGCGTAAAAGAGCACAAAGACGAAGTACCATAGAAGAAACAGTACAGACTACACGAGCAATAAAACCTATTAAGAAAAAAACCATCATTAAAAAAAATCAATGGATAGCAATCTCTCTTGTTGGAATATTTTTTATGGTTTTGTTACTCAATTCCTATTTTAACGTAGTCTCAGAAGTAGCGATAAACCCTGATGGAGAGTCAGTAAGTGAGAAGTTTTATCTCTCTGGGCCTGACCCCTATTATAACATGAGACTAGTAAACCAAACACTTGCAACAGGACAGTATCCCTTTTATGTTTCGGGAGAAACCGACCCTCTTCTCAACTATCCGCTTGGCCGATCTGGTGGAGGAAGAGCACCTCTTATGAATATGATAGCCATCGGTTTCAGTGGGCTTCTATCGCCCTTTATGAATGATATAGATGCGATTGGCTACTCGATGCAATTTGTGCCAGCATTATTCGGAGCTTTACTCATATTTCCTGTTTATTTTATTGGAAAAACACTTTTTGGAAGAAAAGAAGGCATTGTTGCCGCGATGCTTGTCGCAATAATACCAATACACATTGGTTCAGGACATGGTTCAGCATATGCATTATTTGACCATGATTCTTTAAACCTTCTCTTATTTTTCCTCACGTTTTTGTTTCTAATCAAGAGCATCAAAGAAAAAGAATCAAAAAAATCAATGCTCTACGCTCTTCTTGCAGGAATCCCCTTGGCGGGACTGTCTATGGTATGGGTTGAGGCACAGTTTCTCTATGTTGTCATTGGGATTTATGTCATTATTCAAATTTTGGTAGACGTTTTCAAAAGTAAAATCGATCGAAATATTATCCGGAATTTAGTAATTATATTGTTTACAGGGTATCTTGTTTCTCTGCCTGTCAAACTGGCTGGGGCAGGTAGGTTTGCACCAGATATTACCTTGTTTTTAGGGCTTGGCGTAGCTCTGTTTGGGCTAGTAGCCATACTTCTTGAGAAAAAGAAAATTCCGTGGGTAATTTCCTTACCTTTCTTTTTTTGCGGCGGAGCCGGTTTATATATACTCCTCATTCCAACCATTTTTAATTCCTTGAAAGAGGCAGTTCCTTTTCTCTCTCCGTTAACAAAACTATCGGTAATCCTACATGGCTCAGGAATTTATGGAAATAAAGTTTCTGGAACCATAGCAGAGGCATCGACATATAACATTAGTAGATCTGTAATGTCTTATGGTCCGGCAATTTATTGGCTTGCCTGGTTTGGACTTATATTTATGATGTATCTGTATTTCACACAAAAAGGACGACGGGATTATCTTTTCATAATCTCTTTGTTTATTATAGATATCTGGCTTGCATCTACTGCTGGTCGTTTTTTAAACGATATGGTCCCCCTAATTGCTATACTTGGGGGATGGATAACATGGTTTGCTATTAGCAAGATTGATTATAAACAGATGTTTAGAAACATAAGAAATGCCGGTGGAGGGCTACGGGGGTTGAGGAAAGGAATAAAAATATACCATATCGTAGGCGTTCTTTTTGTTGCATTGATAGTAATTATGCCAAATGCATTTCTCGCTCTTGATGCTGCTGTTCCGGGAGCTGCAACCAAGAACGGTACGAGTAACATGAAAGTTGATTATTTTGGTGAAGATCATTCTGGCGCATTTGGGTCAAGTTCATATAAGGAACAATATTGGGTTGATGCTTTTGCATGGTTAAACGATCAGGACACAGAGATCGAAATGCCTGGTGAACGACCTGCTTTTATCTCATGGTGGGATTACGGATTTTATGGGGTTGCAGTAGGCGGACACCCTGTTGTAGCAGATAATTTCCAGGATGGAATCCCTCCCGCAGCTAATTTTCATACTGCAAAAAGTGAAATTGGTGCAGTTGGCGTTTGGATCGTAAGATTGCTGCAAGGACATATTAAAGAAAATAATGGAAAAATTTCCACAGATGTTGTAGATAAATTAAAAAACCATCTTGGTGAAAACAACACAAATGATGTTGTACGTTGGATAGAAAATGCTGCAGAATCACCATCGTATCATACTCCTATAGGGGAAGAATATGATGAGGAACTAAGTAAACAACACATTGTAGGTGAGCAATATGCAGATAACGCAGCATATCATGACATAACCAATCTTTTTAACGATACATTAGATGATGAAGGCATCACAGTACTCTACCATGACGTCCAAGAAGCAACAGGGCTTAGTATTCGTTATTATGGTGTTGAAGGGTATGATGAACAAATTTTCAACATATTTGGATTTTTAGCAGATAAAAGCTTGATACTTTTAGGTGCATCTGAGGATGAGTTTACTGAAATATTATTTAATGGGAAAACATACTATGCCGGGTCCCCTGAAGTGGAGAAAGAATATATCGATGAGCCTTTACAGACTTATTTGGATTTATCTGATGATAAGAAAAGGAGAACTCAAGTTGAATCAACACCTCAATCACGCAAAGATGCCTATTATGAGACTATGTTTTACAGGACATACGCCGGGGTCCCTCCCCAGGATAATCAAATGTCTGCTCAGCAACTTCCATGTTACGGGATGAGACATTTCTATGCAGAGTACATCTCACCATATCCCTATTATGGATCTGGAAGAAGCGCAGTTGTTATTGCAAAATATTATGAGGGGGCATTTATCAATGGATCGCTTAGTTGCAATAACACACCTCTCCAATTTGCTCAAGCTGTTATTTTTGACAAATACGGTATCCCTCATGACAATATGATGACGGATGAAAACGGTAATTTTAGTTTACTTGTTCCTGCAGGTGATATCACTCTTCAATTTTCTTATGCTAATGACGTAATATTGGAAGAAATTATTTTTAACGATGCTAACAACTCTCTTTTTTCCCCTATAACTGATGATGAGGCTATGCGTTTGACAGATTACGTTCGGGAGATAAATGTTACTATTAATCTTTCAACAATCGAAGGGTATGTCTATGAGGACAACGATAATAATGGGTCATATGAACCTGGTATAGATACACCATTATCTGGAGTAACAATAAGCGTATCTGATGAATATTTCGGTAAAAACCCTGAATCTGTGACTACTGATGAAGATGGATACTATACTGTGAGAGATTTATACCCAAGTAGATTTACTATTACTGCAGGAGAAAATGGATTTGAGATCCATAGCGAATCTGTAAGCATTGGGCCAGGAACTCATAGCTACAACATATCAAAACCAAAACTTGGCGGAATCAAAGGAACAATATTCAAAGATTCAGATGATAGTGGATTATATGGGCCTGGAGAAGAAACGGGTAATGTAAAAGTTGACCTTCTCTATTCAAAAGACAATAATATTGTTGGTACAACAATCACAGATGAAACTGGAGAATATGAATTTTCATTGATGGTCCCTGGAGAATATATACTTAATGCATCTGTTACAAATAGTGCAACTGGCTATTATGATTATTTAACAGTGGAAACCATCGAAATTGAAGCAAATAAAACAACAACATTCAACGTTTCACTTGATTACGCTCCGATTATATTGAGTGGTTATACAAAACATGTTGCTGAAAACATTGGAGATATCAAAATTGACTTTTCTCCAGATGGGGCAGTAGCAAACAACACGGCTGAACAAGCAAGTTCGACATCACTTGAAGACGGATCATATGTAGCAGACCTAAAACCAGGCCAATACAACATTTCAATAGATGGCACAAGTGGAGAATATGAGGCTGCGTATTCTTATTCTGGACAAATCACTCTTGCAGTGGGAGAAGGCGTAAAAACCCTTGATCTCTTAATGACAAAGAAAACCGTTACTGTCTCTGGTAGTACGACCTATAATAGTGCAAATATTGACAATATTTCAATAATCCTTGTGCCTGATTCAGAAACTGAAAACAACACAGCAGAGTATGCTTCAGCAATGTCAGATGAAAACGGAGCGTACATCGTGGAACTTGTACCGGGAACATATGATATTACAGTTGATCACGAAGTTAATGAAAGCGGTCAAGATGTAATATACGCATTTACTGGTTTGTTGGAAGTAACAGAAGCGGATGTTGCAATAACTTTTGATATTGCAATGATGCGAGAAGAAAAAGATTAGTAAAAGCTGGTTAGGAGAAGTACCCCCTAACCAAATTTTATTTAATATTGTTGCAATTACTTCTTAGTATGCTTAACTTTGATGAAGGAAGAAAAGCAGTTGCATTAGCTCGTAACGTTATCGAACAATACATAAAAAACAATACAACGCTCTCGTCTACTCTGGCTGGTATTTTTACAGAAAAACAAGGAACATTTGTTACACTTCATACATTTCCCGAACATGATCTACGTGGATGTATTGGTATTCCTCTCCCCGTTATTCCTTTAAAGGAGGCAATTATTGATGCTGCAAAATCAGCAACAAGAGACCCTCGCTTCCCGCCTTTAAAAGAAAATGAAGCCAACAAAGTCATTATCGAAGTAACTATTTTAACAAAACCAGAACTCATTAAAGCCGGTAAGCCGCAGGAGTATGTGTCCAGTATTGAGATTGGAAGAGATGGCCTTATTGTCGAACAAGGATTCTATAAAGGGTTGCTGCTACCTCAGGTTCCTGTAGAGCAGGGTTGGGATAAAGAAGAGTTTCTTTCCCATACTTGTATGAAGGCAGGGCTTTTACCTGATGCTTGGTTTGATGAAAACATAAAGATATTTAAATTCAGCGGGCAGATCTTCACTGAAATAGAACCAAATGGAAAAATTAAGGAGAAAGATCTTGATGGATCTGACAATTGAAGGAAAAGCATATATTAACGGATCATTTGAAACATGTTGCATAGGAGTTAACCAAGGAAAAATATGTGCCATTAAAAAAATACTGAAAGGCGATACACATCTCACGTTTAATAGAAAGTTGATTCTTCCAGCAGGCATTGACATGCATGTTCATTTCCGTGATCCTGGTTTTACTTACAAGGAGGATTTTTCAACAGGTTCAAAGGCTGCTGCTTTTGGGGGAATCACTTGTGTTTTTGATATGCCAAATACAAAACCTCAGACAACCTCGGTGCGAACGATTTTAGAAAAAATAAATATTGCAAAAACGAAAAGCTTTGTTGATTTTGGAGTATATGCGGCAATTACCAATACTACTATTAGAAATATAGCTGAAATGTCAAAACATTGCAGTGGTTTTAAAATATTTCTAGGAGAAACCACTAATTCCTTGCAGCTTAGTGAACAGAAATTAAAAGAAGCACTATTTGCAGCATCTCAGACAAATAAAATCACGCTAGTTCATGCCGAAAATGAGCAATGTCTTAAGAAATATAAAAAAACAGAACAAAATCTTAAAGATCATATCCTTTGCCGCCCATCAGAATGTGAGGAACAAGCCATCAAGAGTGTTTTAGATGCAAGTAAAGGAATCTCTTCAAGAATACATATTTGCCACCTTTCCTCCTGTGAAGGTTTTGAGCGTTTAAGAAAAAAACCAAAAAATATCAGTGTTGGAGTGACACCACACCATCTTCTTTTTGATGAGGGTAGTATAAAATCCAAACAATCTCTGTATAAGGTAAACCCTCCTTTTCGGTCTCATTTTGATAGAGAAACTCTCTGGTATGGCATCACCAATGGTCATATTGACGTTTTAGAATCAGATCATGCACCTCACACATTAGATGAGAAGAAAACAGATTTTAATACGGCTTCTTCGGGTGTTCCAGGTGTTGAAACCATATATCCTTTATTTTTAGCAGAGGTGAAAAAAGAACATCTCAGTTTTGCTCAATTGATATCGCTTCTCTGCGAGCGACCAGCAGAGATTATGAATATTCCAAAAGGAAAAATTGAAGTTGGACGAGATGCCGATTTCATTATCATTGATTATAACGAGACAACGATGGTTAAATCAGAAAATCTTCACTCGAAATGTGGTTGGACTCCATTTGAAAATATGCCAGCAATTTTTCCCAGTGACGTATTTTTACGAGGCGAAAGAATCATTGAGGAACAACAACTAGCATGCAACTCAGGTTTTGGAAACAATGTTGTCCCTCAGGTTCAGTAAGTATATAATAGATTTATTGAATATCGTTTTCTTGGTGGACCTCTGAAACAACCGAAAAAGAAAACATCTGAAGTTTTTATTCTGTTTCTAAAAGGCCTGTTTATGGGTGCGGCAGATATTGTTCCTGGAGTATCTGGCGGTACTGTTGCACTTATCACAGGAATATATGAAAGACTCATCAATGCAATAAAATCAGTAAATCTACTATTCGTCCCTTATTTTTTTAGAGGGTTTATTGATAGGAAATATTTTAAAAAATCAAAAGAAAACTTTCAGGGAATTGATTTTAAGCTATTGTTACCGCTGGTAGCAGGAATTGCTATTGCTTTTCTTTTACTGGCAAATATCATTGGACCTTTGCGTGAAAATTATCCTACCTATATGTCTGCGTTTTTCTTTGGTCTTATTATGTCCTCTTCACTTTTAGTTTTTATTTCTATCAAAATACCATTCAATTTTAAAACAATTATTCAAACAATATTTTTTATTTTTATAGGGATACTTGCAGGATATTTTATCGTTGGTTTAGTATCAATTCAAACCAATCATTCTTTGTTGGTAATATTTTTCTCCGGAATGATTACTATCTGCGCTATGATTCTTCCGGGAATATCTGGGGCGTTTATCCTTTGGTTTCTTGGACAATATGATTTCATGTTAGGCGTTCTAAGAAAAATGACATCACTTGATTTTTCAGGTTTTTCATACACATTAGCTTATATTCTTGGAGGCGTTTTTGGAATACTAATTTTTTCCCGCATCCTTTCATATTTTATTAAACACTATAAATATGTTACATTCTCTTTTCTACTCGGTCTGATGCTTGGTGCATTACGAAAACCAGGAGAACTAGTAATTAACAACCCTGAAAACATTGCGATAACTCTTGTTTCTGCAGTAGCCGGTGTTTTAATCGTATCTATATTTGGCTACTATAAATTTTATTCGGATAAGAAATCTGCATCTGTTTCATAATTTTTTACTCATAACATTTTTAATGCCTGTCTTATTGACTTTTTTTAAAATGAATGAGGAATTAAAGATCTTGGCTCAACAGATCGTTGATAAAATTGCTAGAAAAGTTAAAAGAGAAACCAAGCAACATTTTCATAAAATGGGGAGAACCATAGGCATCGGTGCTGATGGAACACCGACAAAATATATCGATCAACTTGCTGAGGATGTTGCAATTAAAATTATAAAAAAATCAGATATTAAAGTAAATCTGCTTAGCGAGGAAGCAGGCTTTTTAGATTTCGGTGGAAAATATACTTTTGTTTTAGACCCTGTTGATGGAACACGTAATGCATATCGAGGAATACCTTTTTATGCAGTTTCTCTTGCAATAGGAACCTCAAAGATTAGCAATATCGAATATGGGATTGTAAAAAACATTCCGACGGGTGATGTTTTTGCTGCAGAGAAAGGATATGGTGCTTTTCTTAATGGAAAACAAATTCAGGTTTGTGATGTTCCATCAAAAGACATGGTATCTTCTATAACTCTTGGAAAAAATTGTGATAAGGTAACGCTTTCTCTTTCTAAAAAAAATATTGTCCGCTCGTTGGGTTCGGCATCTCTTGAGATGTGTATGGTGGCAGTTGGCGGACTTGATTCATATGTGTTAGGAAAAGAATACATTCGGGTTATTGATATTGCAGCATCAACGCTTGTTGTAAGAGAAGCAGGCGGGTTTGTAAAAAATATACATGGCGTTGAGTTGGATATGGATTTCAATCTTAATACGCGGTCAAGTGTTGTTGCCGCATGTTCAGAAGAGGCGATCCATGATATTTTATCGAAGAGCAAAAAATAAATAGAACGTTTTTCCATACGATATCGACAAATAATTGATGGACAGATTGTTATGAAATATCTATTAAGCATCGGGGGAGCATCAGGCAGCATCTATGGTGTGAGGCTGTTTGAGGAACTAGTAAATTCTGGAAACGAAATACATCTTGTTGTGTCTGAAGGTGCAAAAAAAATTTTGGAACATGAGACAAAATATACATATGATGACATGAAGGATAAGGCAGATTTTTGTTATGAAAACAATGATTTATTTGCAGGGCCTGCAAGTGGGTCTTTTCCTCTTGATGGAATGGTTGTTGCACCATGTAGCATGAAAACGCTTTCTGCAGTTGCTAATGGATACGGGGATACACTTACTTCACGAGCAGCAAGTTGCTGTTTGAAGGAAGGTAAAAAACTCGTTCTTGTAGTGCGTGAGACACCTTTGGATTTACCTGGAATTAAAAACATGCTTACTGCAAAACAAAGTGGTGCAATAATATTACCTGCAATGCCTGGTTTTTATCATAAACCAAAAACAATAGATGATCTTGTGGATTTTATCGTAGGTAAGGTTTTCGATCAATTGCGAGAAAAGCATACACTTTTTAAACGATGGGAATAAAAGAATTATTTTTCACATATCTTTACAAAATTTTTAAAAATTTTCTCACCATACTCGGTATGTTCAACTTCTGGATGAAACTGCAGACCGTAAAACGGTTTATTCTTATGATGCATTGCCTGTATTTTACAGTTTTCACTTTCAGCCAATAATTCAAAATCATTTGGTAATCGTGTTACTTCATCATTATGCGACTCCCACACAATAGATTTCTTAGTAACTCCTTCAAAAAGAGATTCATTTTCTTTAAGTAAAACCAGCTTTATTTTGCCAAACTCTGGGACCTTCGATGGCTCTACTTCCCCTCCAAAAAATCTGCCCATATACTGATGGCCTGCACAAATACCAAGGATCGGAAAATCAGCTTTTTCTAAATATTCGGAACAATTCCCAAGTTTACCCTCCAACCCAATCCGTGGAGCACCACCTGAAAGAACCAATCCATCTACTTCTTCCTTTGAAATCTCCCGAAAAGAGATCGTATTTGGAACAATTTTAGTATCAACCTCTAGATCTCTCAGAGTACGCCATTCTCTATGAGTCCACTGTCCACCATTATCTATCACATATATTCTGACCATATTATTCCCATTCAACTGTTCCTGGAGGCTTATTTGTTATATCATAGACAATTCGATTAATTTTATCTCCCATGGTGTTGGTAATTTTTGTGGAAATATTTTCAAGTACTTCGTGAGATATATCACTATATTTACATGTCATTGCATCAACGCTTTGCACCGCACGTACTGCTATTGTATAACCATATGCTCTTTTATCTCCCTGTACCCCAACAGTTTTTATTGGGATGAGAACAGCGAAATACTGCCAAGGTTTTTCCATGAGGTTTTTTTCTACGGCAGATTCAATTTCTTTTTCCACAATATCGCATGCTTCTCTAACAATTTCCACTCGGTTTGGTGTTGCTTCTCCAATAATTCTAATTGCCAAACCCGGGCCTGGGAAAGGCTGTTTTTCTGAAACACTTAAATCTAAATCTCTTGCAACTTTTCTTACTTCATCTTTATAGAGATCTCGGAGTGGCTCTACCAGTTTTAGCTTCATATCTTTTGGGAGCCCACCAACGTTATGATGTGATTTTATTGTATCTCGAAGCTCGCCACCAGACTCAATCCAATCAGGAGCAATAGTTCCCTGAACAAGATATTTTATCTTTTCATCTTTTGCAACTTTTTCAAAACTTCGTATAAATTTATTCCCAATTATCTTACGTTTCTTCTCAGGATCTTCAACACCTTTTAAAGCATTATAAAACTCTTTACTGGCATCGACAAATCTGAAATTAAGATTCATGCTACTCATCATTTTTTTAACGTTTTCAGATTCTTTTTTCCGCATATACCCTGTATCGACATGAACTGCAATTAACTGATCACCAACAGCTTGGTTAACAAGAGCGGCACAGACCGTACTATCTACCCCACCTGAAAATGCAATCAATGCCTTACCTTCTATCCTCTCTCGCAACTTAATTACTGTTTTTTCGATAAAATTTCCAGTGTTAAACATTTTTTCCACTCTATTTTGAAAGGGCTTTCTTTCTCATTTTCTCTCGGTAATTTTGCATCTGTTTTGAAAGTTTTTCATTACTTATAGCAAGCATTTCAATAGCAAGTAACGCAGCATTATCTCCTCTGTCAAGTCCAACTGCACCAACGGGTATTCCTGGCGGCATCTGGATAATCGATAGTATTGCATCAAGATTCACTTTTCCACTTACTGGTACACCAATCACTGGCTTAATGGTGTGGGCGGCAATACTTCCAGGGAGTGCTGCTGCAAGTCCTGCAATCCCTATAAAAACATCTGCATCGTTTTCTGTAACAATCTCTTTTAGAACATCTGGCGTTCTATGAGCTGACGCAACAGCTATATCATATTCAACATCAAATTCTTCAAGTACCTTTTTTACTTTTTCAGCCACCGGCATATCTGATTTTGAACCCATTATTATCTGTATTTTCATGGTAACAAAACCAGGAAATGCTCTCTTTATATAAATAGTTTCAACTCAATAATCTGCTATCGTAAACTAATTATATCAAATTCTTATGTTGAACTCTCAGAAGCTAGGAATGCGATATGAAGCTTGTAATTTGTGAAAAAAACATTGCTGCAAACCGAATTGCATACATTTTATCTAATGGAAAATCAAAAAGTCTACGGGTGGGAAAAACCCCTGTTTATGAGTTCACAAAAGATGGTGAAATATGGAAAGTCGTTGGGTTACGTGGACATATTATAAACTTAGATTATTCTGCAGAATATAACTTATGGGGGAATATACCGCCGCGAAATCTTATTGATATTGAGCCTTGTAAGAAGGTTAGCGAAAAAGACATTGCAGCAGCCTTAAAAACGCTTGTTGATAAAAATCCTTATCTAATAATAGCGACTGATTTTGATCGAGAAGGCGAGCTCATTGGTGTGGAAGCTATTGATCTTATAAAAAAATATAACAAGAATATTAGCCAAATTAAGAGAGCAAAATTTAGTGCGATTACTGGTTATGAGATAAAAAACGCTTTTGATAATTTAACGGATGTTGATTACAATCTTTCAAATGCAGGAGAATCCCGACAGGAAATCGATCTTGTTTGGGGTGTTGTTTTAACTAGATTTATTTCTCTTACTTCAAATCGCCTTGGAAAAGAGTTTCTTTCCATTGGACGTGTTCAATCACCAACGCTTGCAATTCTTGTGGAAAGGGAAAAAGAAATCCAAAGTTTTAAACCAAAAACATATTGGAAAATCATTTCAAAATTAAAAAAGGATGCAGAGTTTGATGCAACCCATGTTGAAGGGCAAATATGGGATGAAGATCAAGCAAAAACAATTTTTAATAAAGTTAAAGATTGTAAAAATGCAAGTATAACAGAAGTAAAGAAAAAAGAGAGTAAGGAATATCCGCCTGCACCGTTTAGTACAACTACGTTTCTTCAGGCTGCATCGTATCTTAATCTTTCAGCGACAAAGGCAATGAGTGTTGCTGAGGAATTGTATATGTCTGGTTTGACGTCTTATCCGAGAACAGATAATACTGTCTATCCTAATTCTCTTAACATTAAAGGGATTTTAGATAAACTTTCTTACTCCATGTTTTCAAAAGAAGTAAAAGAAGTACTCTCTAATGGTAGAAAAAGCCCAATGCGTGGTAAGAAACAAACAACAGATCATCCTCCTATTCATCCTGTTGATGCACCTGGAGGAAAAAAACTGACGCCTGACCAGCAAAAAGTGTATGAACTTATTTGCAGAAGATTTCTTGCAACGCTTGCAAAAGATGCAGTTTCTGAAACTGTTGACGCGTCTATTGATATTTCTGGTGAAGACTTTAAAACAAGTGGCTATAGATTAATTGAAGCCAACTGGAAAGCAATATATAAATACATTAAGGAGAAAAGAAAG
>RCNB010001300.1_pt1 | contig 15771 bp, 11 predicted proteins | sample 2041321 | NCBI WGS metagenome assembly RCNB01 (sample SAMN09708232, study PRJNA481090) | Marine sediment metagenome, whole genome shotgun sequencing project. | reverse complement strand
GCTGTTAACGTTGTCTTGCCGTGATCAACGTGGCCAATCGTGCCCACATTTACGTGCGGCTTGGTCCGCTCAAATTTGCCTTTTGCCATGATTATTTTCCTTTAATATTCTATAAAAAAATCAACTACTTGTTGTTCATGATGGCTTCCGCCACGTTTCTAGGTGCTTCTATGTAATGCTTAAATTCCATACTATAAGTTGCTCGGCCTTGCGATAGTGAACGAACGGTTGTTGAATAACCAAACATTTCAGCCAACGGCACCTCTGCACGTATAATTTTACCTGTTGCATTATCCTCCATCCCTTGAATAATGCCACGACGTGAAGATAAATCACCCATCACATCGCCCATATAATCTTCTGGAGTTTCAATCTCTACTGACATCATAGGCTCAAGAATAATAGGATCACCTTTACGCATACCGTCTTTGAATGCAATTGAAGCTGCCATTTTAAATGCATTTTCGTTCGAATCTACATCATGATAAGAGCCATCAAATAATGTTACCTTTGCATCCACCACAGGGAAACCTGCTAACACGCCCGAAGGAATCGTCTCACGTAAACCTTTTTCAACAGCAGGAATAAACTCACGCGGCACTGTACCGCCTTTAATTTTATCAATAAACTCAAAACCTTTACCAGCTTCATTCGGCTCCATCTTGAGCCAAACATGGCCATACTGACCTTTACCACCGGACTGCTTAACGAATTTACCTTCAACCTCAATCGTTTTCTTAAAGGCTTCACGGTAAGCAACCTGTGGAGCACCAATATTAGCTTCAACGGTAAACTCACGCTTCATTCTATCTACTAGCACTTCTAAATGCAGCTCACCCATACCCGATATAATCGTCTGATTAGTCTCCTCATCCGTTTTGACTCTGAAGGATGGATCTTCTTGTGCCAAACGATTAAGGGCAACACCCATTTTCTCTTGATCGGCTTTTGTTTTTGGCTCAACTGCCACATGAATAACAGGCTCCGGGAAAATCATGCGCTCAAGGATAACCTCTTCCCCAACACTACATAACGTATCGCCAGTTGTTGTGTCTTTTAAACCAACGGCAGCTGCAATATCCCCAGCTCGCACCTCTTTAAGAGCTTCTCGCGAGTTAGCATGCATTTCCACAATACGGCCAATACGTTCTTTTTTGCCTTTAAGTGCGTTGTAAACACTCTCCCCAGCTTTAAGCATGCCAGAGTAGACTCGAATGAAAATCAACTGACCAACAAAAGGGTCAGTCATAATTTTAAAAGCAAGCGCTGAAAACTTTTCGTCATCTGAAGCTTTTAAGAAGAATTCATTACCTTCTTCATCCTCAGCACGCGTCGGAGGAATATCTGTTGGTGCAGGCATTAGCTCAATGACTTTATCCAACATCGCTTGAACGCCCTTGTTTTTAAACGCTGAGCCACACATCATAGGAATGATTTCAGAAGCCAACGTCCGTAGACGAAGTCCTTCAGTAATATCAGCTTCTGATAAATCGCCTTCTTCTAGGTATCTATCCATTAACTCTTCATTGGCTTCAGCAGCAGCTTCAACCATATTTGAACGCCATTTATCACAATCAGCTTGCATTGCTGCTGGAATATCACCGTATTCAAATTTCGTACCGTTTGACTCTTCATCCCAAATAATTGATTTCATTTTGATTAAATCAATTACACCCTCAAACGTTTCAGCTGCGCCGACAGGCACTTGCAGTGGGATAGGGTTTGCTTTTAAACGTGAGCGCATTTGATCGTACACATTAAAGAAGTCAGCTCCAGCACGATCCATTTTGTTAACAAAAGCAATTCGCGGTACTTTATATTTGTTAGCTTGACGCCAGACTGTTTCAGATTGTGGCTGAACACCACCCACTGCGCAGTAAACCATGCACGCTCCATCAAGCACTCGCATTGAGCGCTCAACTTCAATTGTGAAATCTACGTGCCCCGGGGTGTCGATAATATTGATACGATGCTCATCAAACTGATTCGCCATGCCATCCCAAAAACAGGTGGTTGCTGCAGATGTAATGGTAATACCACGCTCTTGCTCTTGCTCCATCCAATCCATTGTCGCCGCACCATCATGCACCTCACCGATTTTATGATTGACACCGGTGTAATACAAAATACGCTCGGTAGTTGTGGTTTTACCTGCATCAATATGTGCAGAAATACCGATATTACGATAACGTTCAATAGGGGTTTTACGAGCCACAGTGATTACCTTTACTTAAATTCTTAAAGAGCGAGTTACAATTATTATCTAAAATCTAAAGTGCGAGAACGCCTTATTAGCTTCTGCCATACGATGCACTTCTTCACGTTTTTTCATGGCTGAGCCACGACCTTCTGAAGCGTCTAATAATTCAGCAGCCAATCTCAAGCCCATAGATTTTTCACCACGCTTACGAGCTGCGTCACGCAACCAACGCATAGCCAAAGCACTACGACGACTTGGTCTCACTTCAACAGGCACTTGATAGTTAGCGCCACCAACACGGCGAGACTTAACCTCAACCAATGGACGTAAATTACCCAATGCTTCGGTAAAAACTTCCAAAGGCTCTTTCCCACTTTTACTAACCACTTGCTCAAAAGCACCATATAAAATACGCTCAGCAACTGATTTTTTACCACCAGTCATAAGCACATTTACAAATTTTGAAACTTCTTCACTACCAAATTTTGGGTCAGGAAGAATGTGGCGTTTTGGGACTTCTCTACGTCTTGGCATTATTTTCTCTATTCTATTAAGTTAATTTTGCTAGCAATAACACGAGCAAGGCATTTCAGCCGCTATTAAAATATTAATGACTACTTGCTTGCTTTAGGACGTTTTGCACCGTATTTAGATCTACCATTTTTACGATCTTTAACACCAGCTGTATCTAAACTACCGCGCACCATGTGATAACGTACACCAGGCAAATCTTTTACACGTCCGCCGCGCAACAACACAACACTATGCTCTTGCAAGTTATGGCCCTCTCCACCAATATAACTAATTACTTCATAACCATTTGTTAAACGTACTTTAGCTACTTTACGTAACGCTGAGTTCGGTTTTTTCGGTGTCGTTGTATACACACGTGTACATACACCACGTTTTTGTGGGCAAGCCTCTAGTGCTGGCACTTTGCTTTTTACCACTACTTTTTTGCGTGGTTTACGTATTAATTGATTGGTGGTTGGCATTACTAAAACCCTTTTAAAATCTTTATAAAAATTTACAGTCTGCAATAAAATTACAAACCAAAAATCGACAGCAGACTAATGCGAGACATTTAGCCTATCTTGAAATAGGTCAGCATTGTATGGAGCTGCTGGCTTTGTGTCAAGACAAAACTAATGATTCATCTAATCTAAATTTTAGATTAGATGAATCCAAAAACTACCAATAACACTAATCTGTTGGCGTTTCTGTGTTTGGCATTTCAGCTTGCGCCTCAACTGCAACAGCCTCTTCGTTATTAACTTCCGCATCGGCACTTTCATGCGACTCTGTAACGGCTGGGGCAAACAACTCTTCGGCAGCTGCCGCTGAAGCTGCTGCTGAACCGGTTTCACCAGAAGCCTTTTGTTTGCGTGCTTCGTGGTAAGCTAATCCTGTGCCTGCTGGAATCAAACGCCCAACAATTACATTCTCTTTTAAACCACGTAATTCATCACGCTTACCTAAAATAGCTGCTTCTGTTAAAACACGTGTTGTTTCTTGGAATGAAGCCGCCGAAATAAATGAATCTGTTGCCAATGAAGCTTTTGTAATACCTAGCAATACAAACTCATAGACAGCTGGTCGTTTATCTTCTGCAATTATTAGCTCATTTGCAACTAGAACATCAGCACGCTCAACTTGCTCTCCTTGAATAAAGCTTGTATCACCAGCATCAGTTATTCTTACTCGACGCAGCATTTGGCGCACAATTACTTCAATGTGCTTGTCATTAATTTTTACGCCTTGTAAACGATACACATCTTGCACTTCATCAATTACATAACGAGCCAATGCTTCACGACCGCGGAGACGTAAGATATCTTGCGGGTCTGCTGGTCCGTCGACAATACTCTCACCCTTAGTCACCACTTGACCATCATGCGCAGTTACGTGCTTATCTTTAGCAATCAAGAATTCACTAGACTCACCATCAACGTCAGTAATGACTAAGCGCTGTTTACCTTTGGTGTCTTTACCGAATGAAACTGTACCGGTTAACTCAGCCAACATACCCGCGTCTTTTGGTGAACGTGCCTCAAATAGCTCTGCTACCCGCGGCAAACCACCAGTAATATCACGTGTTTTTGAAGACTCTTGTGGAATACGTGCAATCACTTCACCCACACCCACTTCTTGACCATCAGCCACACTAATAATACAACCAAGCTGGAACGACACATTAACAGACAATTCACTACCTGCTACTTTGACCTCCTCACCATCAGAACCGATCAATTTAATTTGTGGACGCAAACCTTTTGTTTGTCCAGCACGCTGTTTAGGGTCAATCACAACCAATGTAGACAATCCTGTTACTTCGTCGATTTGTTTTGCAACGGTAACGCCTTCTTCAACGTTCTCAAACTTAACTTGACCAGCATACTCAGTAATAATAGGTCGCGTATGTGGGTCCCATGTAGCTAAAGCTTGTCCGGCTTTTACCGCTTTACCGTCCATCACAGACAGTGTTGCACCGTAAGGCACTTTATGACGCTCACGCTCACGCCCAGTATTATCATCAGCAATAATAACTTCACCATTACGTGAAATAACTACTTGTTCTTTACGAGCATTCGTTACGTAACGCATTGTTGAAGTAAAGCTCAGCGTACCGTTAGACTTACTTTCGATTTGGCTAACTGACGCTGCGCGCGATACTGCGCCACCAATGTGGAAGGTTCGCATCGTCAACTGCGTACCCGGCTCTCCAATAGATTGTGCTGCAATTACACCAACAGCCTCACCCATACTAATTAATTTGCCACGGCCTAAATCTCGTCCGTAACATGTTGCACAAATGCCATAACGTGTTTCACATGTTAAGGCTGTACGCACTTTAACTTCATCGATACCTAATGCGTCTATTTTTTCAACTTCATCTTCACCAAACAAAGTCCCTGCAGGATAAATCACCTCTTGCGTTTCTGGGTGAGAAACATCTAATGCAGCTGTACGACCCAAAATACGATCGTTTAAAGGCTCAACTATTTCACCGCCTTTAACTAGCGCCTTAGTTACCAAGCCCTCTGAAGTGCCACAGTCATGCACCGTTACTACTAAATCTTGAGTTACATCCACTAGACGACGTGTTAGATAACCTGAGTTAGCAGTTTTCAGTGCCGTATCGGCTAAACCTTTACGTGCACCGTGGGTTGAAATAAAGTACTGCAACACGTTCAATCCTTCACGGAAGTTAGCTTTAATGGGTGTTTCAATAATTGACCCATCCGGTTTTGCCATCAAACCACGCATACCAGCAAGCTGACGTATTTGCGCAGCCGAACCACGGGCACCAGAGTCAGCCATCATATAAATTGCATTGAATGACTCTTGCTTTAATGGTTTTCCTTTTTCGTCTTTTGCTAGCTCACCATCAGCATTGTATACAGCCTCTTCTTTCAACTGATTCATCATCGCATCGGCCACTTTATCACCAGCACGGCCCCAAATATCGACTACTTTATTGTAGCGCTCACCTTGAGTAACCAAGCCTGAAACATATTGATCCTGAATTTCTCTAACTTCAGCTTCAGCGTTAGCAAGTAGCTTTTGTTTTTCTGGCGGTACCAACATATCATTAACAGAAATAGAAATGCCTGCTTTAGTTGCATAGGTATAGCCTGTGTACATCAATTTATCTGCAAATATAACAGTCGCCCGAATGCCGACTTTGCGGAAAGATGCATTGATTAGCTTAGAAATCTCTTTCTTCTTCAATGCTTTTTCAATATGACTAAATGAAAGGCCTGCTGGAAGAATTTCAGAAAGCAATGCACGCCCTACTGTCGTTTCATAACGATTAATTTTTTCTGTTTGGTTTCCTTCTACATCAAGTTCATATTCTTTAATACGCACCGTCACTTTAGCGTGTAAATCAATCATGCCCTGGTCATAAACACGCTGCACCTCTTTAACATCACTAAAGAGCATGCCTTCACCACGCGCAGAAACTTTTTCACGCGTCATGTAGTAAAGACCCAGCACAATATCTTGCGAGGGCACGATAATTGGCTCACCATTAGCTGGAGACAATACGTTGTTAGAAGCAAGCATCAAAGTGCGCGCTTCCATTTGCGCCTCTAGGCTCAATGGAACATGAACAGCCATTTGGTCGCCGTCAAAGTCAGCATTAAACGCTGCACAAACTAAAGGATGCAATTGAATTGCTTTACCTTCAATGAGCACAGGCTCAAAAGCTTGGATACCTAGACGATGCAATGTAGGCGCACGATTTAACATGACCGGATGCTCACGTATTACATCATCTAAGATATCCCAAACTTCCGGACCTTCTTCTTCCACCTTTTTCTTAGCAGCTTTAATCGTTGTTGCTAAGCCAAGAACTTCTAATTTATGGAAAATAAATGGCTTGAACAATTCAAGTGCCATTTTTTTCGGCAAACCACATTGATGGAGTTTTAATTGCGGACCAACCACAATCACTGAACGACCTGAATAATCAACTCGCTTACCAAGCAAGTTTTGACGGAAACGACCACCCTTACCTTTAATCATGTCAGCTAAAGATTTTAAAGGGCGTTTATTTGCACCTGTCATCACTTTACCGCGACGACCGTTGTCCAATAATGAATCGACTGCTTCTTGCAACATACGTTTTTCATTACGGCAAATAATTTCTGGCGCTCTTAACTCTAACAATCTTCTTAAACGATTATTACGATTAATGACACGACGATACAGATCGTTTAAATCAGAAGTCGCAAAACGACCACCATCCAAGGGAACCAAAGGGCGCAACTCAGGTGGTAGTACTGGCAAGATTTGTAAAATCATCCACTCAGGCTTAATGCCAGATTTTTGGAATGCTTCTAACACTTTTAGACGTTTCGCAATTTTTTTGATTTTAGCCTCAGACCCAGTATTTCCTAAGTCTTCGCGTAATTGCACAATTTCTTTATGTATATCCATTGTGCGTAACAATTCACGCACAGCCTCAGCACCCATTACTGCACTGAACTCATCACCATATTCTTCAACTTTTGACAGATAGTCATCTTCAGTCAGTAATTGACCTCGTGTTAATGGGGTCATGCCAGGGTCGACCACAATAAATGCTTCAAAATAAAGCACACGCTCAATATCACGCAAGGCAATATCTAACACCATGCCTAAACGGCTTGGCAATGATTTCAAAAACCAAATATGCGCGACCGGTGAAGCAAGGTCAATATGACCCATACGTTCACGACGTACTTTGGATAGCGTAACCTCTACGCCACATTTTTCACATATAACACCTCGATGTTTTAAACGCTTGTATTTACCACACAAACATTCGTAATCTTTTGTTGGACCAAATATTTTGGCACAAAACAAGCCATCACGCTCCGGCTTAAATGTACGGTAGTTAATGGTTTCAGGTTTTTTAACTTCACCAAAAGACCATGAACGAATTTTTTCAGGTGAAGCAAGGGCAATTTTAATTGCATCAAACTCCTCTTCTTGCGTTACCTGTTTAAATAAGTCTAATAGAGCTTTCATTTGAATTCTCCTTTATGCGCTACAACGCATGTAATTAAATTAGTTACGATCCAAGTCGATGTCAATTGCAAGTGAACGGATTTCTTTCACCAATACATTAAATGATTCTGGCATTCCAGCTTCAATTTTGTGCTCACCTTTAACTATATTTTCGTACACTTTAGTACGCCCATTAACATCGTCAGACTTGACAGTGAGCATTTCTTGTAATGTATAAGCTGCACCGTAAGCTTCTAATGCCCAAACTTCCATCTCACCGAATCGTTGCCCACCAAATTGTGCTTTACCGCCCAAAGGTTGCTGTGTCACTAAACTGTAAGGACCAGTTGAACGTGCATGCATTTTGTCATCAACCAAGTGATGCAGTTTCAGCACATGCATATAGCCAACAGTGACAGGACGCTCAAACACATCTCCAGTTCTTCCATCGTATAAACGTACTTGTGTTTTCCCTGCATGGAACTGCAACTGCTTAGTACGTGCATCATCATCAGGGAACGCTAAATCTAGCATTTGCTTGATATCAGTTTCAGCTGCACCATCAAATACCGGCGTTGCAAATGGCACACCATTACGTAAATTTTGTGCCAATTCAATCACTTCACTATCAGACAATGATTTGATTTCTTCTTGCTTACCAGTACTACTGTTGTATAACGTATCTAAGAATTTACGTACTTCAGTCACTTTAACTTCAGCTTCAAGCATTTCTGAAATACGCATACCCAAGCCTTTAGCAGCCCATCCTAAATGGACTTCTAGAATTTGACCGATGTTCATACGTGACGGAACACCTAGCGGGTTTAATACAATATCAACAGGCGTACCATCGGCCATATGCGGCATATCTTCCACAGGTACAATTTTAGAAATTACACCTTTATTACCATGGCGACCAGCCATTTTGTCACCAGGTTGTATACGTCGTTTAACTGCAATATACACTTTGACCATTTTTTGCACACCAGGTGGTAATTCATCACCCTGCGTAAGCTTACGCTTCTTCTCTTCAAAGTCGCTATCAAACTGTACACGTGCAGCAGACAAGCTATCTTTAAGCTGCTCTAATTGAAGCGCTGCATCCTCATCAGCTAATCGAATATCAAACCAATCGTAACGACCGACTTCATCTAAATATACAGCTGATACTTTATCGCCCTTTTTCAATTTATTAGGACCGCCAGTTGCAACTTTACCTTCCAGCAAACGATTGATACGCCCAAATGTATCAGCTTCAACAATACGCATTTGGTCAGCTAAGTCTTGCTTGTAATGGTCTAGCTGATCTTCAATGATTTGCTCTGCTCGCGGATCACGGTCAATACCTTCTCTCGTAAATACTTGCACGTCGATCACAGTACCGCTCATGCCTGATGGGATACGCAAAGAGGTATCTTTTACATCAGAAGCTTTTTCACCAAAAATAGCGCGTAGTAATTTTTCTTCTGGTGTTAACTGTGTTTCACCTTTTGGAGTTACTTTACCAACCAGAACGTCACCTGCTTCAACTTCTGCACCAATGTAAATAATGCCAGCCTCATCCAAACGACCTAACATACGCTCTGACAAGTTAGAAATATCTTGCGTAATCTCCTCTGGGCCGAGCTTAGTATCACGGGCTACAACCGAAAGCTCCTCAATGTGAATTGAAGTGTAACGATCATCAGAAACAACACGTTCTGAGATTAAAATTGAATCCTCAAAGTTAAAACCATTCCAAGGCATAAAGCCAACCAGCATATTTTGACCTAAAGCCAACTCACCCATGTCAGTAGAAGCACCATCTGCAATCACATCACCACGTGCAAGATCATCACCAACTTTAACTAAAGGACGCTGATTAATATTAGTATTTTGGTTTGACCGCGTATATTTAGTAAGATTGTAAATATCTACACCAACCTCACCTGCTTGAGCTTCATCATCATGCACACGCACAACAATGCGGCTTGAGTCGACATAGTCAACTAGGCCACCGCGTCGCGCTTGCACGATAGTACCTGAGTCAATCGCTACAGTTCTCTCTATACCAGTTCCAACCACGGCTTTTTCAGCACGTAAACATGGCACTGCTTGACGTTGCATATTGGCGCCCATTAAAGCACGGTTAGCATCATCATGCTCTAAGAAAGGAATAAGTGAAGCCGCTACCGAAACAATTTGACTTGGCGCAACATCCATATAATTAACTTGGTCAGGCTGCGTCATTGTGAATTCATTCTGGAAACGAGAAGAAACCAACTCTTCTTTAAAGCCACCTTTTGCATCTAACTCAGTGTTCGCCTGTGCGATCATGAATGCACTTTCTTCAATTGCTGACAAATAATCAATTTTGCCAGAAACCTTGTTTGATTCAACTCGTCGATATGGAGTTTCTAAGAAACCATATTTATTCGTACGGGCAAACAATGCAAGTGAATTAATCAAACCAATGTTTGGACCTTCTGGTGTTTCAATTGGACATACACGTCCGTAATGTGTTGTATGTACATCACGCACTTCAAAACCTGCACGTTCTCTTGTTAAACCACCAGGGCCTAATGCTGAAATACGACGTTTGTGTGTAATCTCAGATAATGGATTAGTTTGATCCATAAATTGTGAAAGCTGACTTGAACCAAAAAATTCACGAATTGCACTTGATACTGGCTTTGCATTAATTAAATCATGCGGCATTAAATTATCGGATTCAGCTTGTGACAAGCGCTCTTTAACAGCGCGCTCCACTCGCACTAAGCCTGCACGAAATTGATTCTCCGCCAATTCGCCAACTGAACGAATACGACGATTACCCAAGTGATCAATATCATCAATTTCACCATGCCCATTACGCAACTCTAACAAAATGCCAACTACTGCCAAGATATCATCTGTCGATAAGATTTTCGCACCTGTATCAGGCTGCTCGCCAACACGCTCATAAAACTTACGCATCCAATTTGGCGCACGATCTTCTAACTTACTTGGATAAGCGCGGCGATTAAACTTCATACGACCTACAACAGATAAGTCATACCGGTCTTCATTAAAGAACAAACCTTTAAATAATGCCTCAACCGCATCTTCGGTTGGAGGCTCTCCTGGGCGCATCATACGATAAATCGCTACACGAGCACTATACTGATCTGCAATTTCATCAGCACGCAAACTTTGCGATATAAAACTACCATGATCTAAATCATTCGAATACAAAGTCTCTAAAGTTTTAACTTTTGCTTCCATTAGTGTTTCTAAAAGCTCTTCAGTTATCTCATCATTTGCATTGGCTATTACTTCACCAGTTTCTTTATCAATGATGTTTTTAACAATAGCGCGACCTAAAATAAACTCATTAGGCACTACAATTTTGGTCACACCTGCTTTTTCAATCTCACGAATGTGTTTTACTGTAATACGCTTATCTTTAGAAACAATCACATTATCTTTTGAATCTAGCACATCAAATTTTGCGATTTCACCACGCAAACGGTCAGGCACCAACACAAACTCGACGCCCTTAGGGCCAAGATGGAAAGTATCTACGTCACCATACATTTCCAGAATTTCTTCTGGCATAAAGCCTAGTGATTTTAGTAATACAGTGACTGGCATCTTACGGCGCCGATCAATACGGAAATATAAATAATCTTTAGGGTCAAATTCAAAATCTAACCACGAACCACGGTAAGGAATGACACGGGCTGAAAACAATAATTTGCCTGAACTATGCGTTTTACCACGATCATGCTCAAAGAATACGCCAGGACTACGATGCAATTGTGAAACAATTACGCGCTCAGTCCCATTAATCACAAAAGAACCATTTTCCGTCATCAGCGGCAATTCACCCATGTAGACTTCTTGCTCTTTAACTTCTTTTACCGTCGGCTTAGAAGCTTCTTTATCCATGATTGTTAAACGAACTTTAACGCGAATTGGGGCTGCATAAGTTAAACCACGCTGCTGACATTCTTTAACATCAAATGGCTCTGCGCCTAACTTATAACTGACATAATCTAAACGCGCATTACCTGAGTGACTCTCAATAGGAAATACTGAACTGAAAGCAGACTCTAACCCTGCAGTTTTACGCTCATCTTGCGGTGTATCAGCTTGTAAAAATGCCTTATAAGACTCTAGCTGCATTGCAAGTAAGTAAGGTACCTCCTGCACGCTTTCGCGTTTTGCAAAACTTTTACGGATTCGTTTTTTTTCGGTAAAGGTATAGCCCATAGCGTCTCCTGACTTTTAGAGGATATAAAACAAAGCATTCCCTTTTTGACAACACTTTATTTTATAACTTCACAACTTCAATTTAAACAACTTGTATCGTTACAATCTGTTACAAATAATACTGTTTATAAAACGGCTAAGGCTGACGGTTTCCCATCAGCCCAAACCACATACATCAAACTAAATTACTTGATTTCAGCAGATGCGCCCGCTTCAGTCAATTTTTTCAAAGCTTCTTCTGCATCAGCTTTGTTCAAACCTTCTTTAATTGTTTTTGGTGCGCCATCAACCATATCTTTAGCTTCTTTCAAACCTAATGCCGTTAATTCACGCACAGCTTTAATAACGCTCACTTTTTTATCGCCTGCTGCGTTTAGCACTACATCAAACTCTGTTTGCTCAGCTGCTGACCCACCTGCATCGCCACCAGCTGCTGGAGCTGCTGCTGCAACGGCTGCTGCTGCTGAAACGCCAAATTTTTCTTCCATTTCTGTTATTAATTCAGATAGATCCAGTACTGACATTGAACCGATTGCTTCTAAGATATCTGCTTTTGAAATTGCCATTTGTAACACTCCTAAATATTTATATTTACTGTAAGTTTAGATTTAAACTAAAAGTTAGCTTTTAAGTTAAGCCGCTTTTTGATCACGTACCGCAGCAAGACCGCGCACAAACTTGGCAGGCACTTCATTCAGTGTCTGCACAAATTTAGCAACAGGAGCTTGCATCGTACCGAGCAACTTAGCCAACAACTCATCACGGCTAGGCATACTCGCCAAGGCAGAAATACCTGAAGCATTTAACACTTCATTTGGCATTGCACCAGATTTGATCACGAACTTATCATTAGTTTTTGCAAAATCGTTCATGACTTTTGCGGCTGCCACTGGATCGGCAGACATACCGAAAATTAATGGACCCACCATATCATCAGTCAAACCTGAAAATGCTGAACCATCTATTGCGCGGCGTACTAAAGTATTTTTCAATACACGCAAATAAACATCAGATTTCCGAGCTTGCTCGCGTAGCGTAGTTAATTCTGTCACACCAATGCCACGATATTCAGCAAGAATGACTACTTGCGCTGATTCAACTTGCGCACTAACTTCTGCAACGACTGCTTTTTTCTCTGTTAGATTGAGACTCAAAGTCTTTTCTCCTTCCGTTAATAAAGTACAAATTTAAAATTAAATCTGCACCAGTCACGGCGTCCTTATTCAGGTGTTACAAGTCCTGTATCGGGCTCGCCTCTGCGCTGGTATCAACATTTAAAAAATAGAGGAACAAAGAAAAATTACCTTATTCACCCACTATTTATCCGTTTAAATTAAGCCCTAATGGACACCAACGGTCTTTGATGCTCTTACTGCTATTAAAAAAAGCAGCAAGCCCAAAGTTATTTTTTCGAGCAACGTTCTTACACTCAGCTCGAACTATACTTTAATTTATGCTAATGCAGCTTGATCGACGCGTATACCAGCACCCATCGTGCTAGAAATTGACATTTTTTTAAGGAAAACACCCTTAGTTGACGTCGGCTTTGCTTTATTTATAGCATCGACTAACGCAGAAAAGTTACCCTCCAACTGCTCTAAAGTAAATGAGGCACGCCCAATCGTACAATGAACGATCCCACCTTTGTCTGTACGGTACTGCACTTGACCCGCCTTTGCATTTTTAACCGCTTTTGCTGCATCTGGCGTTACCGTACCCACTTTAGGGTTAGGCATCAAACCACGAGGACCAAGCACTTGACCCAATGTACCGACAATACGCATTGCATCTGGGGTAGCGACTACCACGTCAAAATCCATCATGCCGCCTTTAATTTCAGCAGCTAAATCCTCAAATCCTACGATGTCTGCACCAGCTTCTTTTGCTGCCTCAGCTTGCGCACCTTGGGCAAACACGGCAACACGTGTCGTTTTGCCAGTACCGTTAGGCAATACCAAAGCACCACGAATTAATTGATCTGATTTTTTTGGGTCAATGCCAAGATTAATTGAAACATCAACAGACTCGTCAAATTTAACTTTTGCACCATCTTTAACTAAGGTTAGCGCTTCTTGCACTGCATATAATTTATCGCGATCTACACTTGACCGTAGTGCATCTATTCTTTTAGCCATTTATTCACCCTCCACTTCAATACCCATACTACGTGCACTACCTGCGATAGTGCGAACAGCCGCATCCATATCAGCAGCAGTTAAATCAGGCATTTTTGTTGTAGCAATTTCTTCTGCCTGCTTGCGTGTAATCTTACCTACTTTGTCAGTATGTGGACGTGGCGAACCTTTATCGAGCTTGAGCGCTTTTTTAAGCAAAATGCTCGCTGGTGGCGTCTTCATTACAAACGTGAAGCTCTTATCAGCAAAGGCTGTAATAACAACTGGAATTGGCAGCCCTGGCTCAACACTTTGTGTTGCAGCATTAAATGCTTTACAGAACTCCATAATATTCAAACCACGCTGACCCAATGCCGGGCCAACTGGCGGACTTGGGTTGGCTTTTCCCGCAGGAATCTGCAGTTTAATGTAGCCGATGACTTTCTTTGCCATGTTGTCACTCCTAAAGTGGGTACAGTCGCTTCAAACTAAATTTGAAGCTCCCCGTTAATAAATACTGCTAACTACAAATCAATCACTCTCGCTCTAAACTTCTTTTTCAATCTGACCAAAGCTAAGCTCTACAGGCGTTGCTCGACCAAAAATAGAAACTGACACTCGGACTTTATTTTTCTCATAATTAACTTCTTCAACCGCACCTGAGAAGTCTTTAAATGGCCCATCTACAACACGAATTGACTCACCCTGCTCGAAGGTAAGTTTTTGTGCTGGATTAGACTTACTATCGTCCATACGCTGCAAGATAATATCTACTTCTTTGTTCGTAATTGGCGTCGGTTTTTGAGCAGTTCCACCAATAAACGCAGTAACGCGTGGCGTGCTCTTAATTAAGTGCCAACTACCATCAGACATTGACATCTGAACCAACACATACCCAGGATAAAGCCTTCGTTCAGTAATTTTTTTTACGCCAGACTTCATTTCCACGACTTCTTCCACTGGAACAAGAATCTCGCCAAACTGATCTTTAAATTCAGAGCGTTCAATTCGCTCTACAATTGCTGCCCTTACTGACTTTTCCATACTTGAAAAAACCTGAACCGCATACCAACGCATATCCATTATTCACCCCGCCCTAGCAGCCATTGCACCATATGAGCAAAGCCAATATCAATTACAGCTAAAAATGCAGCCACCACCAAAACCAATATGAAGACGACTATTGTTGTTTGTATGGTCTCCTTACGGCTTGGCCATACAACACGCTTAGCTTCTTTAATCGAATCATCTACATATGATAGTGCTGTTTTACCAGTTGCTGTCATTGCAAACACCACTACCGCAGCAATCAAACCTACTAATACAGCAATTATACGAATGACTAATGCTTTATCAGCCAAAAGATAAAAGCCAGCAATGCCTGCTGCTAATAGCAGCGCCGACAACACTAGCTTAACTTTATCTACCATAGTTTTTCACTTAAACTTTTTTACGGCAACTCAACCATTGAGTTGCACCATTATTTGGCAGGCCAAGAGGGCTTCGAACCCCCAACCCTCGGTTTTGGAGACCGATACTCTACCAATTGAGCTATTGGCCTGCATAAACTACTTAACTCTTAAATATTAAACAGCCAAAACAATAGCCGCTTAATTATTTTAATTTACCACTAACTACCTAATCTATTACCTTAGCAACAACACCAGCACCAACAGTACGGCCACCTTCACGAATCGCAAAACGTAAGCCTTCTTCCATTGCAATCGG
>RCNB010002718.1_pt1 | contig 15772 bp, 16 predicted proteins | sample 2041321 | NCBI WGS metagenome assembly RCNB01 (sample SAMN09708232, study PRJNA481090) | Marine sediment metagenome, whole genome shotgun sequencing project. | reverse complement strand
TGTATACAAATAAGTCATATTTTATTCTTAATACATATATAACCTCACTACATTTGTAGTGAGGTTTTTTAATTTATAATAAGAGTTTCATTATGAAAGAAGGTGATAAAGTACAGTTAGTTATTGGGCATGAATCTCCTTTGGGTTTTTCTGTTTTGATAGACGAAGAATTTGAAGGGTTATTATATCAAAACGAAGTTTTTCAGGAGTTAAAAGAGGGTCAAGTAATAGATGGCTATGTGAAAAAATTGAGAGAGGACGGTAAAATTGATGTTGCTTTAGAACCACAAAATTTTAAAAAATCAATAAATAGCTTGACAAAACGAGTTATAAATAGACTGGAATCTAACGATGGTGTTTTACATTTAAGCGATAAAAGTTCACCTGAAGATATAAAAGAACAACTTCAAATGAGTAAAAAGAATTTTAAAAAAGCAGTTGGGAATTTATATCGGGAAAAAGCAATTACTTTAGAAAAAAATGCTATTTATTTGGTAAAAAAATAAAACCCAAGATTATAAGAACCCTGAGTTTTAAAGAATAGTAATAAAAGTATACTTTTAGTTACCACCACCACCATCTTCTTCAATGACCTCTTCTTCGATAACCTCTTCTTCTGGTCTTTGACGACCTTGCTTAACTTTGGCTAAAACACGCTCAACGTTTTCATAATAACCGTCACCATTTGGATCAGCAGATGATATTTTGGCATAACCGTTTTTATAATATTTCAACGCTTGTTTAAAATCGTTGCCAGTTTCATAATATTGACCAATATAATAATCACCAATAGGAGATTCAGGATATAAACGATTAATCATTTTACCAAACTCTTCTAGGTAGTCACCATTCTCTTTATCTAAGACCAACGCTTCAATAGCAAAAATATCACGTTGTCTTATTTTGATATTGGCACCAAATAAATACTGTATTTCTACATACTTTTTTTCTAAATATTCAATAGCTTCTGCTGGACTTAATTCGGCGATATTAGTATCAAATTCTTCTTTAGAAATCGAAGAATACATTTCAAAAATATGTGCGTGGGCTGTGGCCATTGCCTGGCCTATAGATGAAACTTTGGTAGAACTATCTAATTTGTCAAATTTGTAAGTAAAATTTTCATTTTCAACATTCTCTAAGATATAGTGTACCTTTTTTATCGCCTCATTTTTCTTTTCACCATTATATATACCACTATTCATATAATACCAAACTCTAGATTCTAAATCGGGTATCTTGCCCTGAAATAATCCACTTATACCAGGAGGGAATGATGGATTGATATTTATATACGCATCAAATAGTGGATTATCCTCTACTAAATAATAGTTGATAAAGTTACCGGTAATCGTATTTCCTACAATTGTTTTAAATTGTGAAATACGATATTTGTCTTCCATATATGGGACAAGTTCTTTTTTTATGAATTTGTAAAATTTAGAGCTACCCTCAGTCAATAGATTGGTTTCAATATTTACTTGAACATCCGCTTTGCGTTCACCGTTTTGATTTTGGTATACACCAACTACGATTTGTTCTGGAGCTTTATCTTTTAGCGCAAATAACTTGGCATTAGCTACGTATACGTCAAAAAGATGTTCAGCGTCTAATATGACTGCCAATGGATATACTTTTGTAGAATCTGTTTTGAAAGATTCAGGAACATATATTTTTAAAATCCGCTCATAATTGACTTCGCTTGCCAATTCAACCGATTTAAATTTTTCAATAATAATATTTTGTGAAAATCCACAAAAGGTGATGGTTAGAAACAACAATTGGACACCAAATTTTTTCATAGTTCGCATTAATTCTTAGTTTTTGAATGACATATTTTCTAAGTCGTTTTCTTAATTATATCTTTACAACGAAATAATTTCTAAAATATGATACAGATAGACTGGAAAGTTGCGAAAACCTATGAAGACATCACTTATAAAAAGTCAAATGGAGTGGCTAGAATTGCATTTAATAGACCAAATGTTCGAAATGCATTTCGCCCTAAAACAACCAGTGAGTTGTATGATGCTTTTTACGATGCGCAAGAAGATACCAGTATTGGAGTCGTATTGCTATCTGGTGAAGGACCATCTACTAAAGATGGAATATGGAGTTTTTGTAGCGGAGGTGATCAAAAAGCACGTGGGCATCAAGGATACGTTGGTGATGACGGTATGCATAGATTGAATATTTTAGAAGTACAACGTTTAATTCGTTTTATGCCAAAAGCAGTGATTGCTGTTGTACCGGGATGGGCCGTTGGTGGAGGGCATAGTTTACATGTAGTATGTGATATGACTTTGGCCAGTAAAGAACATGCTATTTTTAAACAAACAGATGCTGATGTTACTAGTTTTGATGGCGGCTATGGCTCTGCTTATTTGGCAAAAATGGTGGGTCAAAAGAAAGCACGAGAAATATTTTTTTTAGGGCGTAATTATTCTGCTCAAGAGGCATTTGACATGGGTATGGTAAACGCTGTTGTTCCACACGAGGCATTAGAAACCACAGCATATGAATGGGCTCAAGAAATACTAGGTAAGTCACCAACATCAATAAAAATGCTGAAATTTGCGATGAATTTGACAGATGATGGGATGGTTGGGCAACAAGTTTTTGCAGGAGAGGCAACACGTTTGGCATATATGACCGATGAAGCCAAAGAAGGACGTGATGCCTTTTTAGAGAAACGTAAGCCTAATTTTGAAAAAAAGTGGTTGCCGTAAACATCTATGATTTGACGATAGGAACACGCGTTTCAAATATTAATAACACTACATAAAGATGAAGATTATCTGTATAGGCAGAAATTATGCCAAGCATATTGAAGAACTAGCAAATGAACGACCTGATAATCCGGTGGTGTTTTTAAAGCCAGATTCTGCAATTTTGGCAAAGAAAATGCCTTTTTTTATTCCGCCTTTTTCGAATGATATTCATTATGAAGTGGAGGTATTGGTTAAAATCAATAAAGTGGGTAAACATATAGATCAGAAGTTTGCCCATAAATACTACGATCAAGTTGGATTGGGGATTGATTTTACTGCACGCGATGTTCAATCTCAATGCAAAGAAAAAGGATTACCCTGGGAAAAAGCGAAGGCTTTTGACGGGAGTGCTGTGATTGGTGAATTTTATAGTAAAGATGAATTTGATTTAGAGTATTTAAACTTTCAGTTAAAGAAAAATGATGAAGTTGTACAAGATGGTAATACCAATGCCATGCTCTGGAATATTGATGCCCTTATTTCGTATGTATCGCAATATTTTACCTTAAAAAAAGGAGATGTGATTTTTACAGGTACGCCTGCTGGCGTAGGAAAAGTTTCTGAAAACGATGTTTTAGTCGGCATTATAGAAGGTAGAGAGGCTTTTAATATTAAAATAAAGTAACGTAATGCAACCAATCTACCTGTTATTTCTGCGCATGGTAAAAGAGTACTTATTCTATAACGATATCATATTTTTTTAAGAGTCCTATGAGCCCCAAAATTGAAAATTTGGTTTTTTTAAGCTTGTTAATTTCTGGGTCTATATTATAATGCAATGCCGTTCTAAAATCTGCTTTTTCTAAGATAGAATGCACAAATACAGTCCCTTTTAAATCACAGCAATCTAATATGGCATTGGTCAAATTGGTTTCAGTAAAGTCAGCACCTTTTATATTACATTTGGTAAAAACGACTCCCTTTAATTTTAGTTTATAAAAACTGGAAAAACTTAAGTTACAACCTGAAAAGGTCAGAGATAGAAGCATTGTACTACACACACTAAAATCAGTGCCTAATAGTTTGCAATCTTTAAAATGTACATCATTAAATACAGTATTATTTAGTAATGCTTTACCGAAATCGCATGTGTCAAATTCGCATTCTCTAAAAATGATATTAGAAAGACTATGTTGAGAGAACTTACAATCGATAAAAACACAATTTTCATACTCATCATCTTCTAATTTTTCAAATGAAAAATCAATAGTTTGAAACTTTTTATCTAAAATCAATTGAGCTTAATGTTTGGTGCTATTCTTTACTGTATAATTTTTCACCGGCACTATAATACTTGTCACCTTTTGTCCAAAACGGGGTAACAGGATCATTCGCGATGAAACGACAGGCTAAAACATACGATTTAAAGAATTTAAATAAATAGTCGTAGTCTAGAGTATCTGGATTATCAGCTGTTTGATGGTAATATTTATTAATTTCTTCATCAAAGGCTGTAAAACCCATACTATATGTGGGTGCTGGTATTCCTTTTGCGGCAAAATGCACATTATCAGATCTGTCAAATAAACCTTGTTCTGGTGCAGGATCGTCTATAGCGGTTAAACCAAATACTGCTGCTGCATCAATGATGTGTTTACTCACAGTTGTTCTATTTAAGCCTATAATTGTTGCTTTTGATGTATCATTATAACCACCATTATCACTGTTAAAACAGTACACCATTTTATCTAAAGGAATAAGCGGGTGCTCAACATACCATTTACTGCCTAATAACCCTTTTTCTTCACCTGTGAATAAAATAAACAAAGCAGATCTTTTCGTGGGGTATTTTGCAATATTTTCGGCTGCACTTAATACTGTCACAGTACCAACAGCATTATCGCGTGCGCCATTATAAATAGAATCGTTTTCTGCATTGGGTTTACCAATTCCATTATGGTCGTAGTGTGCTGAATAGATGACAAATTCATCTTTCAATTTTGGGTCAGTTCCTTCAACCATACCAACCACATTTTTAGCCATAACAGGTGTCGTTGTAATACCTGAAATACTTACCGAAGCGTTTATCCTTTTTTGACCTTCAAGGGCCTTGGTTACGGTTCCGCTCGTATCTTGAAGCCATAGATGTACACCTTTATCTTCACCTGTACTTTTGACCCCTAATTTATCTGAATTAAAGAAATTTGAAAACCTTCCCCACATGGCATCGTCAATAGTTGATAGTTCGATTAGGCCAATTGCACCTTTTTCTAGAGCTAATTTTCTTTTTTCATTTCTTGCTCCAAAGGCCTCCATAGGGCCCGTGTTACCCTCATAGCCAGCTTTTGCGATAACTAGTTTACCCGTAACATCTTTCTTTTTATAATCATCTTCTGCACCATAATTTACAAATACGGCATCACCTTTAAAATCCATATTTTCTCCTTTCAAAGTGATCAACTTTTCATAAGAAATAGTATTCAAGTTGGCGTTAATGGTGGTGGCTGAAGTCACTTTTTCTAATAATACTTCTTGATAATAGCTATCCTTATTCGCTGGTTTGACATTATACCTTCTAAACGTATTGGCTAAATATGCAGCGGCAATATCTATTTCGTGTGAACCCGTAGCTCTTCCTTTCAACTCATCAGAAGCTAAAAAGTAAATATGGCCTTCGATGTTGCTTTTTGAAACAGTGGCTTCAGTTTTTTGTGCGTCGGTTTGCGCAAAAATTACAAATGAGTGTATTAGAACAAATGCAACAAATAAAATATTTTTCATATGAATATAATTAGAATTTGAAATATATGAATTTTAGAAATAGATACGCTAACGTTTTCTGTTTTTCACGAACGTTTATAGTATCATCGTGACAATGAGCATAGCATTTTCTTAAATATAGAAAATATTCTAGCGATATTTAAAATTCTTGCTTTTCAAAAAAGTTAACAGCTCATTTTATTGTTTATAAATTTCCCCATTTTTCATTACAAAACTCACCTTTTCAGTGGTGTGTATGTTTTTTGTAGGATCTTCATTAGTGGCAATAATATCAGCTAAAAAACCCTTGGCCAGTTGTCCTAACTCATTTTCCATGTCTAATAATTTTGCATTGGTAATCGTAGCAGCTTGTATTGAGAACATTTCTGACCAACCATATTCAACCATATAGCCAAATTCTTTTGCATTTTGACCATGAGGAAACACCCCCGCATCTGTACCAAAAGCAATAGGCACTTTCTCTTTATAGACCATATCAAAAGTTTCTTTTAAGGTAGCCACGGTACTTTCAATTTTAGGAAGTATGATTGCAGGATAATAGTTCGGAATTTTTGCTTTCTCAGCTACATATTTACCTGCCGACAAGGTTGGTACTAAATAGGTGTTGTATTGTTTCATTAGTGAGGCTGTTTCTTTATCCATAAATGAACCGTGTTCAATGGTTTGTACACCAGCTTTAATAGCGCGTTTCATTCCTTCTTTTCCATGTGCATGCGCGGCAACCACCATGCCGTATTCTGTTGCTGTTGCAACAATCTCATCAATTTCTTCTTGCTTGAATTGTGGATTTTGGCCATTTTTACTAACGCTTAATACACCACCAGTTGCAGTAATTTTAATTAGATCTGCACCATTTTTATAACGCTGTCTTACTGCCTTACGGGCATCATCTACGCTATTAATCACACCTTCTTTCGGGCCAGGATTACCCATCAATTCCTTTTTTCTACCATTGGTCGGATCTGCATGCCCGCCCGTAGTTCCAATAGCCTTTTCCGCAGTAAAAATACGAGGCCCAGGCACTTTACCTTTTTTTATGGCATTTCGTAGCGCAACGTTTACACCGCTACCACCTAGATCACGAACTGTTGTAAAACCAGCTAGTAAGGTTCTTTGTGCAATTTCAGCGGCATTAAATGCTACATCAGCTTCGTTATTTGTAAATCCATCTAAGTATCTCGTAGGGCTCGTTTCTCCTTCAATGTGTACATGCATATCTATAAATCCAGGCATCACTGTTTTACCCTTTAAATCAATTACTTTATCAACATTGTTTACTTTCGGAATTATATAACCTTTTACGACTTTGGTAATTTTATTACCAGTAACGACAATGGTCATGCCTTCTTGAATTTTTCCGTTCTTTGTATCTATTATTTTACCACAGTGTAAGTAGGTATCTTGAGCAGATATAGTCATAATACACCCCAAGTAAGCTAAAAAAAATAATTTTTTCATTGTATAAATTTTATTTGATGACTATAAATGTATCAAAAAAAAGTGGTAGATTTCTCTCTTAATCTTTTTTAGTTCAATGAGTAAGAAAAATATAATAATTACAGGTGCGAGTAGAGGTATAGGGTATGCTTTGGTCACCGAACTTTTAGGCCTTGGGCATAATGTGCTAGCACTTTCTCGGAATATAAATTCGCTGCAAAAAATTGAAGCTGAGAATTTATGCTTTTTGGCAACAGATGTAGGCGAAACTACTGATTTACAAAAGGTCAGAGAATATGTTTCCTCAAATTGGCAACGGGTCGATTGTATTATACATAATGCTGGTAAATTGATAAATAAACCTTTTAGCGAAACTACAACAGCTGATTTTTTAGAGGTTTATAAAGTGAATGTATTCGCTGTCGCGGAGTTGACACGATTGCTTGTTTCATTTTTGCAGTCAGGAAGTCATGTCGTCACTGTAAGTAGTATGGGAGGTATCCAAGGAAGTATGAAATTTCCTGGTTTAGCAGCATACAGTTCTTCTAAGGGAGCCGTTATTACCTTGACGGAATTACTAGCAGAAGAATATAAAGATCAAGGTATTGCTTTCAACGCTCTAGCGCTAGGCGCAGTTCAAACTGAAATGTTAGCCGAAGCTTTTCCAGATTATAAAGCGCCAACCACAGCGACCCAAATGGCGAATTATATTGCCAGTTTCACCTTGACTGGGAATCAGTTTTACAATGGTAAAGTACTACAAGTTTCTGCTTCGACGCCATAAACATGAAGCAGAATTTATCAAAATACCTATCTGATACTTCTGTTGATCTTGTCATTGAATTATTAGAGCAACATCCATGTAAACTAAAGATTGTAAATAATAGAAAAACAAAGCATGGTGATTTTAGAAAACTACCAACAGGAGAGTATCAAATTACAATTAATAATGATTTGAATACATATCGTTTTTTATTGACGATGATTCATGAAATTGCACATTTAGTTACACATAAAAAATTCGGACGTGTAAAACCACATGGTTTACAATGGAAACAAACATTTCAACATTTGATGTTGCCTTTTTTATCCCCTGAAATATATCCTCCAGAAATACTATCCTTGTTAGCGAATTACTTAAAAAACCCAAAAGCTGCAACAGATTCAGATGTTCGATTGTCTTTTGCGCTCAAGCAATTTGATGCGCGCAATGATAAAAGTTTTATGTTTGAACTTCCTTTAGAGAGTAAATTTATATATAATAAACGTATTTTTGTTCGTGGTGTTAAACGTAGAACACGTTTTGGTTGTATTGAAATACGTACAGGTAAAACATATTTATTTCATCAAAATGCGGAGGTAGATATTATTAAAGATTAGATTTTTGATAATCATAATTCCTTCGAAAGTAGGAATCCAAAAATAGAATAGTTCCAGATTGCTTTGTGATCTATCCTTATTAAATAGTGAGTTATTGCTATTTCTTTTAGGTGATTTTGGAGGTGTTAACAGATAAAACTATGAATGAAAATTATTACGCAGTTATTATGGCCGGTGGAGTTGGATCACGTTTTTGGCCACTAAGCACACAAAATTTCCCAAAGCAATTTCATGATATGTTGGGTGAAGGAGATACATTATTACAAAGAACATTTAAACGCTTAGTACATTTAATTCCAGCTAAAAACATCTTAATTGCGACAAATGCGCGGTACAAAGACTTGGTGTTAGAGCAACTTGAAGGCGTAACAGCAAATCAATTATTATTAGAACCTGAGATGCGAAATACAGCACCATGTATTTTATATGCTGCTTTGAAAATAAAAGAGGAAAACCCAAACGGGGTGATGCTAGTAGCACCTTCTGATCATTGGATAGAAGATGAAAAAACCTTTACTGAAAATATCAAAACTGCCTTTGAGGCATGTGCTCAAGATGACATCTTAATGACATTGGGTATCCAACCATCTTTTGCAAATACGGGCTATGGTTATATCCATTTCGAGAATGATGTCAATGAAATTAAAAAGGTGAAACAGTTTACTGAAAAACCTGAATTGAAATTAGCAGAACAATTTTTGGCAAGTGGAGAATATTTATGGAATGCCGGTATTTTTGTTTGGAGTGTGTCGAGCATACTGAAAGCTTTTGAAAGTAATTTACCAAAAATGATGACGCTTTTTTGCGTGGGAAATCAAGTGTATAATACTGAATTTGAAGATGACTTCATCATGAATAATTATGGTAAAGCTGAAGATATTTCTATAGATTATGGTATCATGCAAAATGCTACCAATATCTACGTGTTACCAGTTGATTTTGGTTGGAATGATTTAGGTACATGGAGTTCTCTTTATGATAAATTAGACAAAGACGTAACGAATAATGCCACTGTAAACGGAAAAGTAATTTTTAGAAACGCATCTGGTAATATGGTAAGCACACAAACAAAAAAACATGTTGTAATTCAGGGATTAGATGATTATATTGTGGTAGAAAATGAAGACGTATTATTAATAGTTCCTAAAAAAGAAGACCAAAATATAAAACAAATAGTCGCTGATGTAAAATCAAAATTTGGCGATGAGTTCGCCTAATTTAGTGTCTGCAAGACAATACGTAATAATTGTATTTCAAGCCTATTATCATGGAAGAAGATAAAAATAAAGTAGAAGTCGATTTAGAAATAAAAAAACAGGAAATGAAAAAAGAATTTTCTGGTTTTTTTGGCAGTGTCAAACATTTTTTAAAAGAATTATTAGAGATTCGTCATGACACGAACAAAGAAGGAACGGTACAGCTAATAAAAGATGGTATTTCGATGAAAGGCCATACCGCATGGATTTTGATCTTTTCAATTGCAATTGCCTCTATTGGTTTAAATGCAAATTCTGCAGCGGTCGTTATTGGTGCTATGCTTATTTCACCCTTAATGGGGCCTATTTTAGGTGTCGGTTTATCGATTGGTATTAACGACATTGATACTTTGCGTAAATCAATGGTGAACTTAGGAGTGATGATAGGTCTGAGTTTATTGACTTCTTTTTTATTTTTTAGTATTCCTTTATTTCAAGAAGCTACCCCCGAAATATTGGCAAGAACACGCCCAGATGTTCGCGATGTTTTCATTGCCATGGCTGGTGGTTTGGCATTGATTGTAGCGGTAAGTCGACCCTCTGCACAAACAAATACTGTTGCTGGTGTGGCCATTGCTACGGCTCTAATGCCTCCGTTATGTACTGCGGGCTATGGATTAGCAACGTGGAATTTTAGTTACTTTTTTGGAGCTATGTTCTTATTTACTATCAATACTATTTTTATTGCTTTGGCAACATTTGTTACTGTAAAATACTTGCGTTTTCCGATGGTAAAATATATCAACTCTGCCAGAAGAAAATCGATAGCTCGTTTAGCATCATTTTTGGCGTTCGTAATTTTTGCCGGTAGTATTTATTCATTTTATAATTTATTTAAAGAAAACCAGTTCAAGCAAATTGCACATGACTTTCTTGTGGAACTAAGAGAAGATGGTGAGGCTATTCTCGGCGAAGATGATGAAAATATTGATTATCGCACAAAAAAAATTACGGTACCAATATTAGGAGGTACGGTAGATGAGACTAAGAGAAGTACCTGGGAGTATCGATTAATAGAGATGGGGCTAGAAAATACAGAATTGATTGTTCAACAAGGTAATGACTCTGAAATTCGACAACATGATTTGAGAGATTTGTATTCTCAAAATCAAAGAATTATTACTTCACGCGACGAGACGATTAAACAAAAGGAAGATAAAATACGTCTCTTAGAAAGACAGTTAACAGTAATTAATGCAAATAGTGTTCCTTTTCGTCAAGTTAGTACTGAAGCTAAAATCATCGCTGAAGGTTTAGAAGAATTATCATATTCTGATGTGGTCAGAACGAACTTTCACCGTATTGATACGGTGCGAATGTTTTATTTTAAATGGTATGATTCTATTCCGAGCAAAGTAATACAAGTAAAAGAGCCCGAGCTCAAAAAGTGGTTGCAGACGCGTTTACAGCTAGATACCATTCGAGTAACAAGAAAATAATGGACTATTTCTTTTCTTTAAGCTGCGCTGCGCGCACTTTTTTGAAAAGATTAGAAGAGTATACAAAATCGGTCAAGGCCTCGTTGTCTGTTCTAAAAACATCACTACTTGTTCCTTCCCATTCTTTAATGCCGTTGCGTAGAAAGATGATCTTTTCACCAATTTCCATTACAGAATTCATGTCATGAGAATTAATCATGGTGATCATGTCATATTCCTTCGTAATCTCTTGAATCAAATTATCAATCACAATAGCTGTTTTTGGATCTAAGCCAGAATTAGGTTCATCGCAAAATAAGTATTTCGGATTGTTTACAATGGCTCTAGCAATAGCTACGCGCTTTTGCATTCCACCAGAAGCTTCACTTGGCATTTTATTGTGTGCATCAGGTAAATTTACCCGTTTTAAAACTACATTTACGCGATCTTCCATTTCACTTTTATTCTGTTTGGTGAACATCCGTAAAGGAAACATAACATTTTCAGCAATAGTCATAGAATCGAATAGCGCACCACCTTGAAAAACCATTCCCATATCAGCGCGTAAATCTCTTTTTTCACTACTTGATAACTCAGAATAAATTTTCCCGTCATATGAAATAGTTCCACTGTCAGGCGTAAATAAACCTAATAAACACTTTAAGAATACTGTCTTTCCAGAACCACTTTGCCCAATGATTAAGTTTGTTTTTCCTTTTTCAAAAGTGGTACTGATACCCCTTAAAATTATGGTATCTCCAAACGATTTCTTTAAGTTTTCAACAACGATCATGAGCTCAATAACATTTGGGTTAATATATAATTTAAAAGAATGATAATAACGCTTGTCCAGACAAAAGAAGTCGTACTAGCTTTACCGACCTCAAGTGCACCACCTTTCATAAAATAGCCATAAAAGGAGGGTACCGTAGCTAGTATAAATGCAAATATCATAGTTTTTGCAAACGCGTATATAATATGAAAAGGTTTAAAATCGGTTTGTATACCGATTATGTAATCATCCATCGATGTAAACCCCCCATAAACACAGGCTGCTAATCCGCCAAGGATCCCTAAAAACATCGCAATAGAAATAACAAAGGGATAGAGCATGAGCGCAATGAATTTTGGAAAAACTAAATAGTTGATTGCGTTGATACCCATGACTTCTAAAGCATCAATTTGCTCTGTTACTCGCATTGACCCTATACTTGACGTGATAAAAGAGCCAACTTTACCAGCCATAATAATAGAAATAAATGTTGGGGCAAATTCTAAAATAACAGATTGTCTAGTTGCGAAACCTACTAAATATTGAGGTATTAATGGATTCGTGATATTCAATGCTGTTTGTATAGTTACAACACCACCTACAAAAAAGGAAATAAAAGCAACAATCCCGATAGAGCCGATGATTAAATCATCAATATCTTTAAGAATCAATGGTTTCATTACTGTCCACTTCGTGGGTTTACGAAACATTTCAATAACCATTAAAAAATAAGCACCAATATTTTCTAGATATTTCATTTAGAACAGTTAAAGTATTTTAATATTAAAAAATGGTTATATATCACAATATGCAGAGTCAAAAATATAATATTAAATGTAAAATAAACTACATTTGTTGAATATAAAAGTTAAAGTTATATGAGAAATTTTCTTTCCCTCATTTTTGCGTTTTTTTTTCTAGCGAATAGTTTCGGACAAACATTAGAGGAAAAACGCCCAAAATTGGTAGTAGGTATTGTAGTTGATCAAATGCGATATGATTACTTGACTCGGTTTTATAATAAATATGGTGATGATGGTTTTAAACATATAATTCGCAACGGTTTTAGTGCTGAAAATGCTCATTTTAACTATTTACCCACATATACGGCGCCGGGCCATGCTTCAATTTATACCGGAACAACACCTTCTAATCACGGAATTATAGGTAATAATTGGTATGATAAATTTGCAAAGAAATCAATTTATTGTGTTGATGATAATTCATACAAAAGTATTGGTAGTGATGAAGGTGGAGAGAAATCACCAAAACGTATGCTGACCACTACAATAGGTGATGAGTTAAAAATGGCGCAAAATCAACGCGGGAAGGTCATAGCTTTAAGTATTAAAGATAGGGCTGCGGTATTACCAGGTGGACATACGGCAGATGCCGCCTATTGGTTTCAAGGTAAAAAAGAAGGGAAGTTCATTACGAGTTCTTATTACATGAAAAATTTGCCAAAGTGGGTTGTCGATTTCAATGCTTCCGGTAAGGCAAAGAACTACTTAAATAGTACTTGGTCTACGATGTACGATATCAATACATATACTGAAAGTATGAACGATAATAATATCTATGAAGGTGTATTTCATGGTATTAAGTCTCCAACTTTTCCGTATAATTTATCTAAATTAAAGAAAAAGAATGGTCAGTATGACTTGTTGAAAACAACTCCTTTTGGAAACAGTATCGTCAAAGATTTTGCAAAAGCGGCTATTCTTGGAGAAAACTTAGGAAAAGGAGAAGCGACTGATTTTTTAGCGATCAGTTTTTCTAGTACTGATTATATAGGCCATAAGTTTGGGCCAGATTCTAAAGAGATAGAAGATACCTACATTCGTTTAGATAAAGATATTGCATCGTTATTGACATTTTTAGATAAACAAATTGGTAAGGCCAATTACACTTTATTTCTAACGGCCGATCATGCTGCTGTTCAAGTACCTGCCTATTTAGAAAGTTTAAAAGTACCTGCCGGTTATTTCGATAAAGAAGATTTTGAGGCTTTTACCGAAATGGTTGTTCAAGAGGAATTTAAACTGAGAGCAGATGACTTGATTGAAAATATCTCCAATTACCAGTTATTTTTAAATAAGGAGACACTTAAAAAAAATAAATTAAATCTTAGAGATGTAAGTGATGTACTTGTTAATAGATTAGTTGAGTACAAAAGTATTTCTAAAACGGTCTCTGCATATACATTACAAAATACTGATTTTGATCGTAATATTTTAAATCGATTACAGAATGGATATCATCAAAAATTTTCTGGCGATGTTCTCTTAATTCCTAACCCAGCTACAATATCTCGAGCTAGAAAAGGTACAACGCATGGTTCGGGTTATAATTATGATTCACATGTGCCTATATTAATGTATGGTAAAGGAATAAAAAAAGGAGTCTTAAAAAGAAGTATAGCAATTACTGATATTGCACCTACAATCGCAAATTTATTAAATATTACCCCACCAAATAGTGCCACCGGAACGGTTATAACGGAAGCCTTAAAAGAGTAAGTTTATTTATCTAGTTTTCGTTTCTGAAGTGCCTTACGCTTTCGCTTATCGGAAATAATAATTTGTATGATTAACAAAAAAGCAAAAAGAAGTAAAGATAAAATTATTTTGTTCGCCATAAATTAGGAGTTATTTCCTAGATATAACGCACAGAATTATAAAATAGTATCTAGTACCTATAGACGACTGCATTTAAATTCATACCTGCGCCTACTGACGCTAAGATAATTACATCGCCCTTGTTAATTTCATGGTTTTCTAATTTTCCTTTAATCACTAAGTCTAACAAGGTAGGAACTGTTGCTACTGAGCTATTTCCAAGCTTATGAATAGTCATAGGCATTATATGGTCAGGAGTTGGAGTTTCATATAATTTAAAGAAACGGTCTATAATAGCTTCATCCATTTTTTCATTAGCTTGATGGATAAGTATTTTTTTGACATCTCCTATGGCAATCCCGGTTTTATCCAGCGCTTTTTTCATTGCTAATGGTACATTAGTCAAAGCATATTCATATATTTTTCGACCATGCATTTTAATATATCTAACAGTGGGATCTGCATCTTGAATATTAGATTTACCCATAAATAAGTAGTTTGCTTCGTCATAAGTGTGAGACTGTGTAGCATGGCTCAAAATACCAGACATACCACTTTCTTTTTGCTCAATAACACATGCGCCCGCGCCATCAGAATAGATCATAGAATCTCTGTCGTGCATGTCAAGTACTCTAGATAATGTCTCACTACCAATAACCAAACATTTTTTTGCCAAACCAGCTCTTATAAAAGTATCGGCTTGAATAACACCTTCAATCCATCCTGGACAACCGAATATAATATCATATGCTACGCAGTTAGGATTTTTTATTTTGAGCAAATGTTTCACACGCGCTGCTAAACTTGGTAAAATATCTGTCTGGATTGTACCTTTCTTAATATCGCCAAAGTTTTGCGCCAAGATGATATAATCTAACTCTTCAGGGTCGATGTTGGCATCTTTGATAGCCTTTTGGGCTGCAAGTAGCGCAATATCACTAGATTGTATATCATCTTCTACGTAGCGTCTCTCTTCGATGCCAGTAATAGCTTTAAATTTCTTTATGATAATTTCGTTTTTGGCTTCAAAGGGCTCGTTTTTAGCATTAAAAAAACGATCTTCATTAAAGTCAGCATTGGTTTTGACAATAGAAGGAATAAAGCTTCCAGTTCCGGTAATAACTGAATTCATGTTTTATTTGATTCGATTTACGAAAGCGAAGCTAAACTTTTTTTAAGAAAAATAATTAGATTTTGGTAACTACTTTAACGATGCCCAACACTTTCATGCTCATCGAAAATGAATGTTAACCTAGCTAAGAGCTATACATTTTAATTTTCATAACTGTGGCTATAGATAAGGCCCTGGTCTTTGCCAACTCTGCTTTTTCACCCTTAAAATTTGAATCTATAGTCGTATTAAAGTGAGTTATCCAGGTCTCAAAATGTTGTGCTAAAA
>RCNB010001299.1_pt1 | contig 15772 bp, 14 predicted proteins | sample 2041321 | NCBI WGS metagenome assembly RCNB01 (sample SAMN09708232, study PRJNA481090) | Marine sediment metagenome, whole genome shotgun sequencing project. | reverse complement strand
CACTTTATCGATAAAGTGCATTATTTATATTCATTCTAAACAATAAGAAACGAAAATTCTTTTTCTGTCAATAATGGAATTCCTAACTCCTCTGCTTTGTTTTTCTTACTTGGCCCCATACTCACACCGGCAAGAACATATGAAGTTTTTGAAGAAATAGAAGATGATACCTTTCCACCATTGTCTTCAATAAGTTTTTTAAGTTCGGTTCTTGAAAATGACTCAAATACACCCGAAACAACAAATATTTTGCCCTTTAGAATATCTGTCTGATTGGCAAGAACCTCTCTTGAGAGCTCAAGCTGCACACCAAAGCTTTTAAGGCGTTCAACAATTACAGGATTCTCTTCAGATGCAAAAAACTCAATCACACTTTCGGCTATCTTGTCTCCTATTTCATCAACATTGACCAAATCTTCAAGCGTTGCATGTCTTATGGCTTCAATCGATTTGTAATGCCTTGCTAATTTTTTTGCAACAGTTTCTCCGACATATCTAATACCAATGGCATACAAGACGCGTTCAAAAGGAATTATTTTTGATGCTTCTATACCATTAATCAAATTTACTGCAGATTTTTCGGCCATTCTTTCCAATGGAGTTACTTGATCCATAACCAATTCATACAAATCCGAATAGTTATTAATCAATCCCGCATTAACCAAAAGAGCAACTGTTTCTCCTCCCAATCCCTCAATATCCATTGCCTTTCTTGAAATATAATGCTGAATACGCCCAATAATTTGAGTTTTACAACCATAATAATTTGGACAAAAATGTTTGGCGTCACCTTCAGTTCTTACTAATTCAGTTTCACATTCGGGGCAATGCGTAATATAATGAGTTGGTTTAGAGCTCGCTGGTCTCTTACTTAAATCTACTGCAATAATTTTTGGAATTATCTCTCCACCTTTTTCAACAAACACCTCATCTCCTACCCTAATATCGAGTTTTTTAATTTGGTCAGCATTATGTAAAGATGCTCTCTTTACAGTTGTTCCAGCTAATTCCACAGGTTCCAAATTGGCAACAGGTGTAATCGCTCCAGTTCGACCAACTTGATAAGTAATCTCGTATAATCTAGTTGAGACTTGTTCGGCCTTAAATTTATAAGCCATAGCCCATCTAGGCACTTTGGCAGTATAACCCAATTCCTCTTGTTGCTGTAGATTGTTAACTTTTATCACAACACCGTCCGTTTCATAAAGTAAATCATGCCTATGTATATCCCAATAATCAATAAACTCTAAAATTTCGTCAATAGAATTCACCAATTTTGCTGCATCAGGAACCTTAAACCCCATTTGTCTTGCTCGCTCAAGGCTTTCAAACTGTGTGTTTATTCCCAAATTAGATCCTGTAATATTATAAAGCAAACATTCTAAGGGGCGCTTAGCAACCTCGGCACTATCTTGCAATTTTAAACTGCCAGAAGCAGTATTTCTAGGATTTCTGTAAGGTTCTTCTCCTATTTCAATACGCTCTTCATTCATTTTATTGAACCCTTCAAATGGCAAAACAATTTCACCTCGAATATCAAATTTTGGAGGATAATTCCCTTTTAATTGCAAAGGCACCGATTTAATAGTCTTTATATTTGCAGTAACGTTGTCTCCCTGTGTACCATCCCCTCGGGTAACGGCTTTCAATAAATTACCATTTTCATAAGTCAAACTTATGGAAGCACCGTCATATTTTAATTCGCAAGTATATTGAATTTCACCATCTATAAGTTTTTTAATACGTGTCTCCCAATCCAATAAATCTTCTTTTGAGTAAGAATTCTCCAAAGAATACATACGATGCTCGTGAACAACAGTTTCAAAATTTTTAGTAATCTCTCCTCCAACACGCTGGGATGGCGAGTTTGCATCATAAAACTCAGGATATTTACTTTCAAGTGCTTGCAACTCCTTAAGTTTCATATCAAAATCAAAATCACTTATTGTGGCATTATCAAGAACATAGTAATTATAGTTATGCTGTCGTAATTCGTCGCGTAAATCTTGAATTTGTTGTTGAATATCCATAAAAGTATTTCGGAAAAAGTTATCTTTTTAAGTTATATTTAAAGCATCTAATATACTAAAATGCGATTCAAGAAAACACTCCTAATGTTAGTTTTTATGAGCTTTTTATCAAGTTGTGAAAACTCTCAAATTGTGAGTGAAGAACCTCAAATCATTCCCATTCCCATTTCTCAAGAAATTACAAAAGGCCATTTTATACTAGATAATAAAACAGGTATTCAATTTGATTCTGATTTCAAAACTGCAGCTGAATTTTTAAAAGACTTTATTAATAAAGGAATTTTAATTAAAAATTCGACCAGTGGTAAAAATATAGATTTTATTAAAGATGAAAGTATTGATAGTGTTGAAGCCTATATGCTCAAAATCACACCTAACTCAATTGAAATAAAGGCAAAATCACCTCAAGGTGCATTTTATGCAGTACAGAGCTTAAGGCAACTCTTTCCTGCTTCATTCGAAAATGGAACTTTTACGAATAATGAGGTTGCTATTAAATGTTTAGAAATAAATGACGCACCAAAATTTAGATACAGAGGTATGCATCTGGATGTTGGTCGGCATATGTTTAACATTGATTTTATAAAAAAATATATTGATGCCTTAGCCATGTTAAAAATGAACACATTTCATTGGCATTTAACCGAAGATCAAGGTTGGCGCATCGAAATTAAGAAATATCCGAAGTTACAAGAAATAGCAGCATACAGGAATGAGACTCTTGTTGGGCATTACAGTGTCGAGCCGCACAAGTTTGATGGAGAGCGTTACGGAGGTTACTACACTCAAGAACAAATAAAAGATGTTGTAGCTTATGCCCAAGAACGTCATGTTACAATAATTCCAGAAATTGAACTCCCAGGACATTCTCAAGCTGCCATAGCAGCTTATCCAGAATTAGGCTGCACAGGAGAACAACCCGAAGTAGCTACAAAATGGGGCGTTTTTGAAAATATTTATTGCCCAAAAGAATCCACATTTGACTTTTTAGAAGATGTTCTAGACGAAGTTATGGCATTATTCCCAAGTAAATATATTCATATTGGTGGTGATGAAGCACCAAAAACTAGATGGGAAAATTGTGACCATTGTCAAACTCTAATTAAAAAAGAAGGTTTAACAGACGAAAATGAATTACAGAGTTATTTTATTTCGAGAATTGAAAAATACTTAAATAGCAAAGGCAGACAAATAATTGGTTGGGACGAAATCCTTGAAGGTGGTTTAGCCCAAAATGCTACAGTAATGTCATGGCGGGGAACCAATGGTGCAATTGAGGCAGCAAAACAGAAACATAACGTCATTTTAACCCCTGGGTCTCACTGCTACTTTGACCATTATCAATCTGATGCTGAGGATGAACCTTTAGCAATCGGTGGATTTTTGCCTTTGGAAAAAGTTTATAGCTTTAACCCTATTCCAGAAGAACTAACTCAAGAAGAAGCTAAATATGTACTTGGTGCTCAAGGCAACGTTTGGACAGAATATATTCCAACATCACAAAAAGTTGAGTATATGGTCTTTCCGCGAATATTAGCTATGAGCGAAGTAGTATGGTCAAATCCCAAACAGAAAAATTATGAAGACTTTGTATCAAGGGTGGAGCATTTTCATAAACGTTTAGGTGCTTTAGATATTAATTATGCAAATCATTTGTATGAAATTGAAGGTGAATTAGTTTCAAATGAGAACAATATCGCCTATCATTTAGAAACTTCTTCTAAAGGAAAAAGCATTCGGTTTACCTTGGATGATTCAGAACCAACTTTAGGTTCTGAAGTTTATAATAACCCAATTACAATTACTGAAAGCGTTAACATAAAAGCAGTCGTTTTTAATTCAGAAGGTACATTAGGAGACACGTTTTCACAAGACATAAATTTGCATAAAGCAGTAGGTAAAACAATAACCATAAATAAAGAACCACATAAATCCTATCCTGGAAGTGGAGCTAATGGTCTTATTAATGGTATTTCAGGAAGTGATTCTCGTTACGGAGACAAAGAATGGATGGGATTTTGGGGAGAGGATTTAGAAATTTCAATTGATTTTAAAGAGGAATCAGAAATCAATTCTATAGAGACACGATTTCATAATGGAAATGGACAATGGATTTACGCTCCTAAAGAAGTACTATTAAGTTTTAATGGTGATGATTTTAAAAGCTATCAAATCGAGAATTCTAATGAATTGCTTGTAAATGTATCAATTGATGTGATTACAAAAAATGTAAAAACCATTACCTTGAAAGTTCCAAATTATGGAATTATACCCAATGGAAGACAAGGAGCAGGAAATAAAGCTTGGACATTTATTGATGAAATTATAGTAAACTAAAATGCTTTTAGAAATCTGTGCTAACTCACATAAATCTGCTTTAAATGCTCAAGAAGCTAATGCGGATCGTATCGAATTATGCTCTGAACTTTCTGTTGGAGGCGTTACGCCAAGTTATGGTTTACTAAAACAAGTTGTAGATACTTTATCGATTCCAGTATTTGTACTTATCAGACCTCGAAGTGGTAATTTTACTTATTCTGATGAAGAGTTTGACATCATGAAACACAATATCCAATTGTGCAAAAAGTTTGGTTGCGCTGGAATTGTTTCAGGAGTATTGAACAAAAACAATTCTATTGATATAGATAGAACAAAAGAGTTAATTGAACTTTCAAAGCCCATAGAGTTTACATTCCATCGTGCTTTTGATTGTGTACCTAATCCTTTTGAAGCCTTAGAACAGTTGATTAACGTTGGAGCGAGTCGAATTTTAACATCTGGACAAGAAACTTCAGCGGAAAAAGGCATAGAGATGCTTAAGAAATTAAACAAACAGGCTAATGGCAGAATTATTATTTTGCCAGGAAGTGGCATTAACGCTGAAAATGCAAAGTTATTTAAGGAGGCTCGTTTTCCTGAAATTCATTCGTCAGCATCAAAAACCATTCAAAATGATAGTGAAAGCCCTTTGTTTGATGAAATTCAAACAGAATCAGACGTCACCACTATCAAAACTATTTTAAATAGTATTAGAGATGAGAATTAAACTTTTGCTTCTCTTATTAATAGTTTGCTTTGGCTGCCAAAACAAATCAGATATTCCGGAACATTTTGAGTTACATGAGAACTGGCAATTCAAAAAAATTAGTGGAACCATCTGGAATTCGGCAACTATCCCCGGAAATGTTCATTCAGATTTATTGCAAAACAAACTCATTGAGCATCTGTTTATTGGGAATAATGAACACGAATTACAATGGATTTCAGAAACTGATTGGGAATATAAAACGTCATTTATATTAGACAAAAAAACACTTCAAAAACAACATATTGAACTTAATTTTGATGGTTTAGATACTTATACTTCAATCTACTTAAATGATAGTTTGATTTTAAAAACAAATAATGCTTTTCGAGAATTTCAAGTGGATGTCAAACCATTAATAAAAGATAAAAATGAATTGCGAATTGTGTTTGAAAACACAACAAAACACGAAGAACAAGGCAAAGCAAAATTAGGCTATACCTTACCTGAAGGCAATCGCATTTTTACGCGAAAGGCTCAATTTCAATATGGTTGGGATTGGGGACCAAAACTCAATACTTTAGGGATTTGGCGTCCAATAACACTTAGTGCATGGAATAATTATAAAATTGAAAATATTCATGTAATTCAAAATGTGCTAACTGATTCAATTGCAAATCTTACAGTAGAAATTGAAGAAAAATCAGATGTAGAAGAAAAACTAAACTATGAAGTTTATATAAACAATAGTTCATCATCTGAACTTCCAAGACCTGAAAAACGAGAGGTTCCAATTACAATAAAAAATCCAAAACGGTGGTGGCCACATAATTTAGGTGAGCCCTACTTATATGATATTAAAGTTATTGTAAAAAATGGGAATACCATTTTAGATAGCATAACAACAAAAATAGGTCTTCGAACTATTGAGCTGGTTACAGAAAAAGACTCAATTGGCGAATCTTTCTGTTTTAAAGTGAATGATTTTCCAGTGTATGCAAAAGGCGCCAATTACATTCCGCAAAATAGCATGCAAAACAGGGTAACTGATGCGCATTATGAAACACTATTAAATGATGTTGTTGCTGCCAATATGAATATGCTTCGAATTTGGGGAGGAGGCATTTATGAGAATGATATTTTCTATGATTTGTGTGATGAAAAAGGAATTCTGGTTTGGCAAGATTTTATGTTTGCTTGTGCCATGTATCCTGGAGATAAATCCTTTTTAGAGAATGTAAAACAAGAGGCCATTGATAATGTAAAACGGTTAAGAAACCATGCATCTATTGCTCTATGGTGTGGCAATAACGAAAATAGTGAAGGCTGGCATAGATGGGGTTGGCAAGATGGCCGTTCGGAAAGTGAAAAAGATGAAATTTGGAATAACTACCTTAAAATATTCGACTCTATTTTACCAAATACAGTCACCCGATTAACTGATACCGACTACTGGGAATCATCACCAAAATATGGTCGTGGCAATCCTAAATTCAAATTTGAAGGCGATGCTCACGATTGGTGGATATGGCATAATGCATTTCCTTTTGAACATCTTGAAACAAATGTGCCAAGATTTATGAGCGAATTTGGGTTTCAATCGTTTCCAAGTTATGAGGTGATTAGTTATATCAATCAGAGTGACTCTTTAGAGATAACTTCAGAAGGTTTTAAAAATCATCAAAAGCATGTTAGAGGTTTTCAGTTAATTCTCGAATATATGAAACGTGATTTTCCTGTTCCAAAAAATACTGAAGACTATGTATATATGAGTCAGTTGCTTCAAGCGTATGGAATTACTAAAGGTATTGAAGCGCAACGCCGTGCAAAACCGTATAATATGGGTACGTTATACTGGCAACTCAACGATTGTTGGCCATCGGTTTCTTGGTCAAGTATTGACTATTTTGGAAATTGGAAAGCACTGCACTACAGAGCAAAAAAAGCATTTGAAAATGTATTAATCTCATCTACAATTATAAATGATAGCGTTAAGACATACATAATTAATGACACATTCAGTACCATAAAGGACACCTTATACTTAAGACTAATTGACTTTTCAGGGAAAGAACTTTGGTCTGAATCAAAAGAAACAAATGTTTTAGAAAATAGCAGCCAAATATTTAATAAAAAATCGTTATCAAACATTGATTTAACTAGTTCTATATTAGTTTCAAGATTTAAAGAAAAAACCTCAATGTTCTATTTTGTAAAACCTAAGGATTTAGAATTACAGAAAGCTAAAATTAAAAAAAATATAACTAAAACTGAAACTGGTTTTTCAATTGAGTTAATGAGTAGGACACTTCAAAAAAATGTATTCTTATATATAGATGTAGAAGGCCACTTTATTGATAATTATTTTGATTTACTCCCAAATGAAACAAAGGTTATAGAATTTAAAACAGATGCTGATACTTTAGATGATTTGAAGATTAAAACTTTGAATCAATCTATTGATTAAGTCCTATCAGCCTTTAACCATTTCGGCACTGGTTTTGGTTTAAAGTCTCTCATTTTATTCAACAAGTTATTAATATCATTATCAATAATCAATAGCTCAAAATTCGCTAGTCTCAAGAACCCTTTCGCAACCATAGTTTCCAACATACTAATAAGGTCATTGTAAAAACCATTTATGTTTAACAACCCAATGGGCTTTTGATGCAAGCCAAGTTGCGCCCAAGTAATAATCTCAAAAAGTTCTTCAAACGTTCCAAATCCTCCAGGAAGAGCTATAAAACCATCTGACAATTCATGCATTTTTAACTTTCGCTCATGCATATTATTTGTAGTTATCAACGCACTTAAACCTAAATGAACCACTTCTTTAAGTTTCAGAAATTCAGGAATTACGCCAATTACTTCACCACCGTTATCCAACGCCGCTTTAGAAACTTTGCCCATAATACCAATTTTTGCAGCACCGTAAACTAAGGTAATGTTTTGGTTGGCCAAAGCTTTACCTAATTCTTCTGCCTCAGAAATAATTATTGTATCATTTCCTTCACTGCTTCCACAAAACACAGCTATAGATTTTATACCATTCATGATAAGACCCCTTTTATCATTCTATCTTTATTAAAAATATCCTGTTTTAATTCAAGTTGTTCAAATTCATCTTGTATCATCAATTGCTTTGTGTCCTGGCCCAAATATTCATTAATTTCAAAATACAATTGTCCGTTATCCTTTAATGACGCTCTTGATAATCGGCTGATTTTTCTATAAAATAGCAACGCATCTTCATTTTCGACAAAAAGTGCTAAAGGAGGTTCATATTTTAAAACATTTTCTTTCATCATTTCCTTTTCCAATTCTCTAACATATGGAGGATTTGAAACAATAATATCAAATTTCAATTGTTCTAAACTGAAACTATTCTCAAGAACGTCTGCTTCCATAAATTCAACCTCAACACCATTGGTTTTAGCATTTGTACTAGCAATTTTTAATGCATCTTCGCTTATATCTAAAGCATAAACATTGGCATTTGGTAAATGCTTAGCTAAAGAGATTGCAATACAACCACTCCCCGTCCCTATATCAAGAATGGAAATAGATGCTTTGGATTGGTTCTCTTTAATTATCCAATCTACCAATTCTTCGGTTTCAGGCCTAGGTATTAAAACTGAATTATCAACCTTGAATTTCAATCCATAAAACTCAGTATCACCAATTATATATTGAATAGGTTCATAATTCTGCAAACGTTTTATGGCGGTTTGAAACTTATCGCATTTTTTTCCTGAAACAACTTGATATAAATTTAATGCAATGTCAATACGTTTCATTTTGAGTATGAACTCAGCTAACATATTAAAAAACGATTCATTTTCAGATTCAGAGTAATAACCAGAAAGTTCTTTGTTAAAATGTGTTTTAAGGGATTTCAAAATCATATCAAATCTTTTATCATCCAAACACCACAAGAATAATGTCCGGTATTACCAAGTGGGCCGTCCAAATGTTCGAACCCTGTTTTTTCGTAAATATATATTGCTGCTTTTAGTTGTGACGCAGACTCTAGGTAGCATTTTTTGTAACCAATGTCCTTCGCCTCTTCTAGGCATTTATTAAAGAGTAGCTTACCATATCCCTTCCCCCTACCCTTTGGAGAAAAATACATTTTTTGCAATTCGCAAACATCTTTTTCAAAATCTTTTAATGGCTTTACACCGCCGCCACCTAAAACTTCTCCACCCTCCTCAATGACCAAATAAAATTCGTTGTTTGCTTGATAAGATTCAAACATTCTTGGGGTTTCATTGTCTTCATAAGCTGTACCGACCAAAGACAAACCAAACTCAGGAAAAATTGCTCTAATAATTTGCTCAATTACTTGATTATCTTCTTGTTTTATATCTCTAATTAATACGTCACCCATACCCGATTTTAAATCTTATTTTTGTGGTGTGAAGATACACGAAAAATACATAAAGCGTTGTATAAAAATTGCTCAAAATGGATTGGGCACAACAGCTCCAAATCCAATGGTTGGTTCTGTTATTGTTCATAAAAATAAAATTATTGGAGAAGGTTTCACAAGTGCTTATGGAGGCTCACATGCCGAGGTGAATGCTATTAATTCTGTTAGAAACAAAATTCTTTTAAAAGAGTCTACACTATATGCTACTCTCGAACCATGTTCACATTTCGGAAAAACACCTCCCTGCTGTGATTTAATAGTTAAGCATAAAATCCCAAATGTGGTTATTGGCTGTACCGATGACAACCCAAAAGTTTCTGGAATGGGGATTGCAAAGCTAAGAGCATCTGGTTGCAACCTTATTGTAGGAGTATTAGAAAGTCAATGCCGCCAACACCACAAACGTTTTTTTACATTTCACAATAAAAAGCGACCTTATATTATACTAAAATGGGCAGAAACAAATGATGGGTTTATTGCGCCAATATCAAAGAAAGAAAAGAAACCCATTTGGATTACGAACACCTACTCTAAACAACTAGTACATAAATGGAGAAGTGAAGAACAAGCCATTTTAGTTGGCACCAATACGGTGATGAGTGACAATCCCTTACTTACCTCAAGAAGTTTTAAAGGAAAACACCCGATACGCGTTGTAATTGATAGACAGAATAAGCTCTCTAAAATTTACAGCATCTTTAACGACGAAGCTAAAACAATAGTGATTTCAGATAAAGTTATTGACTTTAACATGCCCATTGCACAACAAATATGTGCATTTTTATACGGTCAAAATATTAATTCGATAATTATTGAAGGTGGTGCCAAAACAATTGAAACATTTATTAATGAAAATTTTTGGGACGAAGCTAGAGTGTTTAAGAATAAAACTAATTTTATTGAAGGCTTAAAAGCGCCAAAATTAACTGGAAATTTAGTCTCGCAAATTTCTATAATTAATGACGCCTTAAAAATTTATCTTAATGATTAAAAATTTAATCTTTGATTTTGGTGATGTTTTTATCAATTTGGATAAACAAGCAATAGAAAGGGAATTTGCTAAATTTGGTATTTCTCAAATTACTGATGAGATGCTCGATTGGGCCAACCAATATGAAAAAGGGCTCGTCGATACGGGCAAAATAACAAACTATTTCTGTGGTCGTTTTCCTAACACAACAAATGCTCAATTTAGACATGCCTGGAATGCTATTATTTTAGACTTCCCAGACTACCGATTAGAATTTATTGAAAATCTTTCAAAGCAAAAAACATTCAATCTAATACTATTAAGCAATACCAATGCGTTGCATATAGAAAAAGTAATTGAGATCATGAGTATAGAACGCTTTAATCGGTTTAAAAACTGTTTTAATCAATTCTATCTTTCTCACGAAATTCAATTAAACAAACCAAATGCTGAAATATTTGAATTTGTCCTTAATGAAAATAAAATAAAAGCTAAAGAATGTCTATTTATTGACGACACGCTAGAACACACTATAACAGCTTCACGACTTGGCATTAGCACTTGGCATATCAACCCAAAAAATCAGGATATTGTGGACTTATTTAAGACTAAAAAAGAACTGTTTTGATATATTTATTACTCAGTATATTAGCTTCAACCTCTATTTTTATTTTATTCAAACTATTTGACCAATATAAAGTAAATACTCAGCAGGCTATAGTAGTCAATTACATTATAGCTTGCGCTAGTGGAGTCTTGAGTTATGATAGCCCAATAAATACATCTCAAATATTTAATTCCAAATGGTTTGTCGGTGCTATTCTATTAGGGTTCTTATTCATAGCTGTTTTTAATTTGATGGCTTTAACCGCACAACGAAATGGGCTTTCGGTAGCATCGGTTGCGAGTAAAATGAGTGTAATTATTCCAGTAATCTTTGGCATTTATGTCTACAATGAAAGTTTAGGAATTCAAAAATTAATTGGAGTTGTCTTGGCACTAATTGCAGTGTATCTTACTTCAATTAAAACAAAAGTGTCCTTTAACTTTCGTCAAGGTTTATTATTTCCTTTTTTATTATTCTTTGGCTCCGGAATTATAGACACTTCTGTTAAGTATTTAGAAACTACCTATGTGGCGTCAAACGGGATTCCCATATTTTCAGCTACTATATTCTTCTGTGCAGCAATTATTGGTGTCGTAATTCTTCTCTTAAAAATAATAAAAGGCAAAGTTCAATTTGATCTCAAAAGTGTATTTGGAGGGATTGTATTAGGTGTGGTTAATTACTATTCTATTTTTTTATTACTTAAAGCACTTCAATTTGAAAATTTAGAAAGCTCAACGATATTTACAGTAAATAATGTAGCAATAGTTATGATATCCACACTTCTTGGATTAGCATTGTTCAAAGAACATATTTCAAAAAAGAATTGGCTAGGAATAATAATAGCAATAATTTCAATCGTATTAGTGACTTTAGCTTAAATGAACGTAAAAGACACATATAAAACTATTAAAAACCCTTCTAAAGAAGTGTTGTTCAAAGATAAAAACAGTAAGTTTTTTGGTTATGTATTTCCAGTTGGTAATGAGGAAGCTATTAAGTATCACATTGCAACTTTAAAAAAGCAACATCATTCGGCGAGGCATTGGTGCTATGCCTACCAGTTAGGGACCGAAAAAATTACTTATCGAGCAAATGATGATGGCGAACCAAATAACAGTGCTGGTCAACCAATCTATGGTCAAATCCAGTCCTTTGACCTTACCAATGTACTTATTGTGGTAGTGCGTTATTTTGGAGGTGTAAAACTTGGTGTAGGCGGTTTAATCAATGCTTATAAAACGGCAGCTCAATTGGCAATAGAAAATGCTGATATCATTGAGAAAACAATAAACTTAGAGTTCCTTATTACTTTTGAATATAAAAACATGAATAAAGTGATGCGAATCATTAAAGAAAAGCAAATTAATATTATCAATCAGAAGTTAGAATTGGATTGTAAAATTCACATTTCGGTTAGAAAAAATGATTCTAAGTCAGTTTTTGAGCTTTTTGACCAATTATACGAAGTAAACATCAAGGACTTTATCGATTAAAACCGTAGTTTGTCTAAAATATATTTTGGACATCTTGTAGGTCTGTTTGTTTTCATATTAATAAATGCCAAAATTGTATTTCCCAAAGTTAAAATTTCACCAGCTTCATTTGTAATTTCATAGTTAAATTCTATAGTTGCCGTAGGTGCTTTTGCAAGTTGTGTTTTTACTTGAATTACATCATCATAACTTGCTGATTTTTTGTACTTCAGAGACAGGGATACTACAGGAAGCATGATACCATCTAGCTCCATTTGCTTATAAGACACCCCTAGGATTCTTAACCATTCTATTCTCCCTATCTCCAGATAGTTAGAATAATTACCATGATAAACCACTCCCATTTGGTCAGTTTCTCCATATCTTACTCGTATCGTAGTTTCGCTACACTTCATCCTATTTATTTAATCATTTTGAAAATATTTTCGTACTTTGACTCAGAATTAAACATGAGGAAAAAAAACTAAAAATTCAATAGCATTTGATTTTTTTTTTTAGAATTTTGTTCACATATTTGTCGGGTAGAAAGATACAGCAAGAAATCCCCAATTTCTTTTAATTTCTACTAATTAACTAACTTTAATTTTTTACAACGAGGGATGAGTGTAACTGCACAATCGGTATGGAATAACTGTCTAAATTTTATAAAGGATAACATCCAACCGCAAGCATATAAAACTTGGTTTGAGCCAATAATTGCAGTTAAGCTTGCGGACAATGCATTAAGTATACAAGTTCCTAGTAAATTTTTCTACGAGTGGTTAGAAGAACATTACGTTAAAATCTTAAAAGTATCTCTAACAAAAGAGCTTGGTGAATCAGCAAAGTTGGTATACATTATTAAGATGGAAAACACTTATGGTAACAAACAACCATTTACGGAAAAGATTCCAAGTTCAAATAGAAGTGCTGTCAAGTCTCAACATGTCGATATTCCATTAAAAAATAAAAGCCCTGAGCTAAAAAATCCGTTTGTAATCCCTGGGATTAGAAATGTAAAAATTGAATCTCAACTCAACCCTAATTATAGTTTTGAAAACTTCCTTGAAGGAGATTCTAATAGATTAGCTCGTAATGCAGGTTTAGCCGTAGCTAACAAACCTGGCGGAACATCATTCAATCCTTTATTGATTTTTGGTGGAGTAGGATTAGGGAAAACACATTTAGCTCATGCTATTGGTGTAGATATTAAAGACAAGTATCCAGAGAAAACGGTATTATATATTTCCGCAGAGAAATTTACCCAACAATATATAGATTCAGTAAAAAAGAATAACAGAAATGATTTTATCCATTTCTATCAAATTATTGATGTATTAATAATTGATGATGTTCAGTTTCTTTCGGGAAAAACAGGAACGCAAGACGTATTCTTCCATATTTTTAATCACTTGCACCAAAACGGTAAACAAGTTATATTAACGAGTGACAAAGCACCTGTTGATATGCAAGATATAGAACAACGTCTATTATCAAGGTTTAAGTGGGGTCTTTCTGCTGAATTACAACATCCAGACTTTGAGACAAGAGTTTCTATACTTAAAAACAAATTATATCGTGACGGTGTAGAAATGCCAGATGATATTATTGATTATGTTGCTAAACATATTAAAACTAATGTTCGTGAGTTAGAAGGTGCTATTATATCTTTAATTGCCCAGAGTTCATTTAACAAAAAAGAGATTACGATTAATCTTGCAAAAGATGTTGTTGAGAAATTTGTTAAAAACACTAAGCGCGAAGTATCCATAGATTATATCCAAAAGGTCGTTTCAGATTATTTCCAAATGGATGTAGACACTTTACAGTCCAAAACTAGAAAACGTCATATTGTTCAAGCAAGGCAATTGGCAATGTTTTTTGCTAAAAAATTCACTAAGGCATCATTAGCCAGTATTGGGTCACAAATAGGAAAACGTGACCACGCCACAGTACTTCATGCTTGTAAAACTGTTGACAATTTATCATCTACAGATAAGCAATTTAGGAAATACGTTGAGGATCTTTCTAAAAAACTCTCACTTTAATAATTCCAAAAATGACTGCTATTTTAATGGTATGCTTAGGCAATATATGCCGGTCACCATTGGCAGAAGGAATTTTAAAATCGAAACTACCCAAAGACCTTTTTACAATTGATTCTGCAGGCACGGGAAATTATCATATTGGTCGTCATCCAGATAAAAGATCCATTGACGTTGCTAAAAAATACGGTATCGATATCACTAATCAAAGAGCACGTCAATTTTCAGTTTCTGATTTTGGTGACTTTGATTATATCTATGTTATGGATTCATCCAATTATCAAAATGTTATTCACTTAGCCAGAAATAATGAAGATATTTCTAAAGTGAAACTAATCCTAAATGAATTGGATGAAAATGATAATTCAGATGTTCCTGACCCATATTATGGTGGTGATTTAGGCTTTGAAAATGTATTTCAACTATTAAATCGGGCAAGTGATAGAATAGCTAACACATTGACATCATAAACGTTTTCAATTTTATTAAAAAATAGTATTTTTGTATTAAATTTCTTTGATGAAACATTTCTACTTTATTTTAGCCTTCATAATTATCCCTCTTTTTGCAACTGCTCAAATTGAGTTAGAAGAGTTTGGCCCCTCTTTTTCTAAACCGGTAAGCATAAAAAATGCTGGAGACAGCCGCTTATTTATAGTGGAACAAAACGGTTATATAAGAATTTTAAAAACAAATGGTACTACGCCAGCTTCACCTTTTTTGGATATAACATCTAAAGTGGAAACTGCTGGGAGTTTTGAAAAAGGATTTTTGGGCTTGGCATTCCATCCTAATTATTCAAGTAATGGGTATTTTTACGTGCATTATACTGGTGAGGATACTGTTGGAAGTATCCCAGGAGGATTGGATTCAGTTGGAGCAGATGGCCAAGTAGATTCTTATATAGTTAGATATACCGTAAGCGGCAATCCTGACATTGCAAATGCTGGTTCAGAATTGGTAATAATGACCATTTCTCACCCTTATGATGCCCACTATGGTGGAGATTTAGCTTTTGGATCTGATGGTTATTTATATATTTCCAAAGGAGATGGGGGAAACAGTTGTGGCGACCCAGACAACCGCGCACAAGACTTGCGTGAACCTAACGGTAAAATATTGCGTATAGATGTAGATTCTACGCCAACCACAAATACATATGGTAACAACTATAGTATCCCAGCAAGT